>Ga0115565_10003130_pt1 | contig 11960 bp, 9 predicted proteins | sample COGITO_mtgs_1105_FD_87199 | JGI IMG/M metagenome (GOLD analysis project Ga0115565, IMG submission 87199) | Pelagic marine microbial communities from North Sea - COGITO_mtgs_110530 | ecosystem: Environmental > Aquatic > Marine > Epipelagic | place: Germany:Helgoland, sampling site Kabeltonne... | reverse complement strand
TTTACAGACAGAGAACTAGACAGAATTATAGAAATGGCGTGGGAAGATCGCACTACCTTTGATGCCATCGAGTTTCAATTTGGAATCAGTGAGCGAGAGGTGATAGACATTATGCGCAGAGAAATGAAGCCTAGTAGTTTCAGAATGTGGCGTGAGCGTGTTCAAGGCAGAGCGACAAAGCACGCTGCTAAACGTAATTATGGGATAGATGATGCACGTTTTAAGTGTAGCCGCCAGAAACAGATTACCCATAATAAAATTTCTAAAAGGAGGTGATGTATAGATGGCAATAATTTGTGCTTGCTAAAATGAGATTCTCGCTTTTGCGGGAATGAAAAGAAATAAAATGAAGAAAAAACCAGACCAAGTTGTTTATAATGAAGAAAAAGGAGCTTATGATGCTGCACTAACGCCGTATGCTACAAACATAGGAGCACCAGCTATTACGACTACAGACGTAACCTCTTGGAAAAACGCAAACATTAATAAAGTAAACCACGAGTTTAAAACCCAGTTTGAAAATCTAAAGGCGCAGTATGAGTCTATGATGGAAAAGTTTGAATATAACAACTTAATCTACGCAGCTAAGTTTAGCTTTGAGCCTATCATTGGGGAGCATTATCACTTGTATGAAAACAGAAAAGGAGAACCTTTTCTGTCGTTAATTTCACCAGATGAGTGTAGCTGGGAGTACAGAGGTACCTTTCGATTAAATAACGATAAGATGTGGCAGAAGCAAGATTAAAAATCCTCTAGTTGCTCTAGTAAATCTTCTATTTTTTGCGTTTTAAAGCCGCTGTCTAAAGCATCTAGTTGTAAGAGGTTGTCTTTTGCAGATTCTTTATTTTCAGACTGTAATTGTGATAATGCAATATACCAATATGATTGTGGGCTAAAACGGCTGTCACTTTGCGCAATAGTATCTAAAATAGGCAACGCACTTTGCGTATCGCCACTATTTAAAAGGCTCATCGCATAATAAAAACGTACATCCTGATCTTCTTTTTGATCTAGCGCGATTTTAAACGATGTGGCTGCATCTTCATAAGCACCATTTTCATAGGCTAGAAAAGCTTCAGATAATTCATCTTCTGGAGTGTTACCTCTAGTTACAGGTTGTAGCACATTAGGGTAGGCTTCGTAATAGGTCGCATAGAGTTCTGTACCACTCTTAGACGCATTTCCTAAATCTTGAAAAAAGTATGTGCTTCCTATCAGAGCGATTGCAATTACGGCTGCAATAGCTAGCCATTTTGTAAGTGGGTTTTTACTCGATGTGCTGGTTTGGTCTCCCTGTTCTAAGCTTTGCAATTGCTTTTTGAGAGTGTTTCGTTCGTTTGCGGCGATGGCTTTTTTTAGGGAATGTTGTTCTTCATACGCTTTCGCGAAAGCGTTATCAGTCTCCATCAATGTGTTAAACTGATTCATTTGCTCATTGCTAAGCTGCCCTTGCAGTTGTTTTTGTATTAGAGTCTCGTTAGTCATTGGGGGAATGTATTAATGATTTAAGTTGTTTTAGGCAGCGGGACTTGTGACTTTTTACAGTGTTCTGGTCCTTATAATGTGTGCTGTCTACGATTTCCTGTATGCTGAGACCTCTATAATAGAATAGTTTAAGTACTTCCTGACAGCGCTCACCTAAATGCTTAAAATAACGAGCAAGAAGTTCTTGCTCGGTGGTGAGTGTGTCGTCTTCGGTAGGGATTTCAGCCACTAGTTCGTGATGATCTGGTAGTGCATATACTTTTTGTGCACGTTTTAGATGATCAAAAATTTTGAACTTCCCAATACCAAAGAGGTAGGTTTTAATACTACTGTTTTCTATAGATTTTTGTCCCATAGCAAAATTTTGATATAAAGCGATTGTGGCATCCTGATAGATATCTACAATTGCATCATAATCCAGACCATATCCTTTTGCAAAGGAGATAAATGCATCTTTATGCGCATTATAAACCTCAGTAAGCGCTGTGCTATCGTTTGCCCTAAGGCGCTCTTGAAGGTTATGTTCTGTGTTTGCCATTTAGTAGTACGAAAAATCAATAGGTTAACAGTGTACTCAAATTTAAGGGTTTATAATAATGTTAAAGTACGAATTAAGGATTTTCTCAGCTTCTATTACAATTCGCTTTTTTTAATACTGATGTTAACCTTCCCATTTTATAGGATACTAAAGGGCATAAACCAAAACTTATATTATGAAATTTATTGTAAAACTTTTTGTTCTCGCTCTTTTCTTAAATGCCACTACGGCCGAAGCTCAGTTCTTTAAAAAACTAGCAAAAAAGGTAGGTGACAGGATCGAAAAATCGGTAAGTGATAAGATAGAAGATAAATCTGTAAAAACGACAGAAGATGCTGTAGACGGTGTTTTAGATGGTGATGCATCTAAAAAAAATAAGCGTAAAAAACGTAGATCTAGTAAAAACAAAAATCAAAATACGACAAGTGATGAGGCGGCTTTTGACCCTTCTGGGATGTTAGAAGGATTAATGGGAGGAGAGGTTGTGACTGAAGATGCGTATACCTTTAACATCACGTCTACTATGAAGATGACCAGTAGTGAAAACAAAAAACCTACGACCTTTAAACAAGGATACGGTACAGAAGGACTTCTGATGGAAATGCCCGGCACTACGTCAAAAATGATTATGGATATAGAAAATCAATCTATGATTATGATAGATCAAGAAGCGATGACCGCACAACTGATGTCATTAGGCTTTATGGATAAAATGGGAATGGGTGATATAGCTATAGATACCGATACCGCATCTACAGATACCGCACCAACATTTACAAAGACCGGAAAAACGAAAACTATAAATGGATATCGCTGTGAGGAATATGAGGTAACTCAAGATACTTTAGAAATGTCTATCTGGTACACCAGTGAGGTAGATTTTAATTACCAAGACTATCTGCGCGGGTTTGCTAAAATGTTTAGTGGTACTGGTGGAGCAAACCCTTCAGGATTAATGAACGACGGTTACGGTTATATGATGATGATGACGTCTAAAGATAATAAGTCTGGCGATACAATGACGATGGAGGTTATTGAGCTTTCTGAAGTACCACAAACCTTTACCTTAAAAGATTATAAAATCCAAAAACTATTTTAAAATTTCCCCGATGCGTATTAGGGCGGTTGCAACTTAATCTGTTTAGTTTTTGGTTTTCTTTCAGTAAGAGAGAAGTTGCATCGTCCTTTTTTTAGAATCCCGTGCGAACTATGGCGTGCGGGATTTTTTTAATGCGTTTTTAGTACGCTTTTACGAAAGCGTATAAAAATTTTAAAAACACTGTTAACCTTTTTGAATTGTGTCTTACTAAAAGGAAACCAACATTATGAAATTACTTTCTACACTTAAAAACCGATGCCTTATTCTCAAGGCTGTACGATGGGTACGAAACCATCATAAATCAATAGTAATAACACGCAATGTAAACAGCAATGTCATGAAAAAACAACTACTCATCGTACTAGGGTTGTGTCTAACCACAGCTAGTTATGCACAAATCTCAAAAGTCGAAACTTTTCAAATAGGAACTCAAATTGATTACTACATAGGCGAGTGTGGTAATTCTATTGCAGAAGCTCAGGGAAAACTATCCTTTTGTGATCGCGCAGGAAACCTAGGGGTAGTAGAAGAATCTTTAGGTCTAAATGGCAGAGGAACACTTGCACTTATACCTAATTATTATGACGACAGAGAAGTGTACGTTACAAGAAATGGAATCTCAATGCGTAAGAGCGATGGAAGTTGGGAAAATGTACCTAACGTCGCCTTTCAGAGGCCTATACTTGATTCTTGGAATAATACAGGATCGGTGACCGGAGGAGTGCTGCTTCCTGATGGTAGACTTATGCTTACTGTAAATCAAGCGGGCGATTACATTCATATTTATGATGTGATTACTAAAACGCTTACACTTTCTAGTAGAGCGCAAACACCTACGTCTAACTTCCCAGCGGTACGTAAAATAACCTACGATCCAGATACGGGAAATATTTATGCATTTGGACTGTCAGGAGGTAATCGGTTCTTATGGAGGTATGCAAATGATACGTTTACTTTACTTAATGACAGCGATATTATATTTTCAGCATTTCCCAGTTCTAATGTCGTTACTACATTAGTCAAAAATGGAATATTATACTCAGGAGCCCCATCTGGTTTGTATGCTATAGATTTGAGCAACCCACTTTCTGTAACTAAATATGATAATACAGATACTAATTTGCTACCTGCAGACAGAGTAGAAGATCTAAAACTAGACGCGAACGGTAATTTATGGCTTGCCCTAACAAGTAATAACTCAAGCGGTATCACAAAATTTAATCCTACCACAGAGACTTTTGATTTCTATAGTTTTGAGGCTCCCAGTGGTTTTGATTTAAAATTCAAAGCACTTGCTATAGATGATACTACTGTCTATGCAACAGCATCAAATTCAGGTAGTTTATACGACATTGATATCACACAGCCCGAGCCTACCATTACTGAAATTACAGATGATAATTTAGATAGTTTAGGCGTGCCTATAACGAACACACCTTCTGAAATATACAATGTCGGAGGGGAAATTTTTTATATCACAAATGACTTTTCATCAGGAAACACAAATAATTATGAGGTTTTGATAAGAGCTGGTGGTAGCTGGCGCGGCCGTAATGATAATGCGCCTGGTAATATTTCATTCAGAATGATAAATCGCTTTAGACAAGCGTACCCTACAAATGATGGCGGTTCTTGGTGGATAAACGGTTTTGACGATATCCTTGTGCGTATAGATGGTGATGATAAGCTCACGCCCAACTTGAATTTTATAAACGTAGGAGATTATGGGGCGGTAGATACTGATCAAAATTATGTAGGATCGCTCGGCATATTTCAAGAAGGAAGTAAAATTAGAAAAGTCTTAGAACCTACCTATTACAACTTACCCACAGAAACAACCTCTGGAACGCGACTTGTAACACAGTATAAAGATCAAATATGGGTATTTACTCCAGGAGATAGAACCATAGAAATTTATATAGATAATAATTTGATAGAGACTATAACTCTAGAAGAAGGTATTTCTTTTACAAGTTACTTTCGCACTGCTGTAGACAGTAATGGCATTTTCTGGTCTGTTAAAAGATTATCTAGCAGTGTACCAAGATTAATACGTTACGATAGGCAGGCAGATGAGCTTTCAGAGATCACATTAGCTAATGATTTTGGTATAGTTAGAGAGGTTATTCCATCTCCAGACGGAGGTATTTGGTTAATCAGTAGTACAGATGTTGTATATTATAAAGATGGCGTAGAATATGGATTTCCTAATGACCTCTTTAGCTTCGCAACAATTCAAGATGGAGAGGTAGATATAAACGGAAAGCTCCATATTGTGACTACGGGCGGAATAAATGGAGACATCCATACTGTAGAAAATCCCACCGCGGCAGATCCCGCAATTACCTCCGTAAAACTCATAGGAAACACAGGTGTACTACCTACAGAAAATACATCGACTACAGGTAATATTATAATCGATGCAAACGGGCATTACTGGGTAAATAGCTCTAGAGGTTTTTATAAAATTATAGATGATGACACGGCACCATTTTATAAAACGCAAGGCGATACAAAAGGATTAATTACAGGAAGATTATTCGTAGACCTTAACGATAATAATACCTTTGATGATGGAGAGGAAGTCATAGGACAGACCGTTGCACTCAATGTAAATGGCGAAGTACGCGAAGTACTTACAGACGGAACAGGTATGTATACCTTCTTTGCTCAAGAAGAAAATACACTACATAAACTCATACTTCCTTCTTTAGGAGATAGCTATTTTACAGATCAGCGTATTAGTGAGGTTACCGTAAATGGATTAGATGTAAATTATGAGGGTAATGACTTTCAACTTTCACTTAAAAATTACAATTCGTTATTATTTAAAACGGCATCTCGTACAGGTGTTTGGGGCTTTGACCGTGATGGTTTTGATAACACATTTACGACGGCAATTTCTAATATGTCACTTTCTAAAACATTTACAGATTTAGATATTGTTTATCTGTTTAAAAATATGAACGATGGAGCCTTACCTGAAATTTTAGATGTAAAAGTTACGAAGCTAGATGCAAACGGTGTTGCATTACTACATAATAATATCACTATAAATCCTAAAAATCATAGGTGGAGTATAAATATACCATCAAATCAATATACACAACAAGAGGTAGCTATAAACTTTACCACTACAACAACCACTGGTGAACGTAGAGCTATTTTTACATTACCAGCCATCGCTCCTAGGGAAACGTGGGTGGTCGAAATAGAAACAGATCTGTTCCCAGCAGAAGAAACAGGAGTGACTGTAGTGCATACGGTAGAAAGTGTAGGAAGCCCAAGTTTTGAAGACGTACCCGACGACCCTATTCTTAATGATGATGTTTTTGTTTTATATCCTGAAGAAGATCGTGATTTTAACTTCGTTCCGCTCCCTTCTGAAGATTTAAATAGCCCATATATCGATCCATCAGATCCTGCTCCAGATGGAACATTTATAGACCCAAGTGAGGTGTACGCACCTGAGTCATCAGAGTCTCCTATATTTAGTTCTTATGATCCTAATGATAAGATGGTTGCTGGTGGTAATGCATTAAAAATTAATGATACAAACATTGATAGAAAGTGGCTCACCTACACGATACGCTTTGAGAATACAGGAAACTTTTCTGCAAAAGATGTGTATATTCTTGATGCGTTAGATGATGATATAATATCAGATTCATTTACGCTTCTAGAAGCTTCACATCCTGTAGTAGTAGATTTCTTGCCTTCCGGCGAAAACGTGCTCGAAACGCTACGCTTTAGTTTTAACGATATATTTCTCCCCTTTGATGATGAAAATAACGACGGTTGGGTAAAATTTAGAGTACGCGTAAACGATGATATCGCCGAGGGTACAATTGTCGAAAATACTGGAGCGATATATTTTGATCAGAACCCACCCATCATTACAAATACAATTCAAAATAGGTTTATGACCTTTGCTGATACTACTGCGCCTCGAGTAAATTGTCAGAACATTACCGTAGCACTTGATGAAAATGGATCTGCAACTATTACCGCGAGTGACGTAGATAACGCCTCAACAGATAATGAAGGTGTAGCTACCGTTGAGGTAGATATAATAAATTTTGATTGTTCTAACTTAGGAGAGAATCAAGTAATTCTAACAGTAACCGATACTAGTGGTAACAGTGCGAGCTGTTATGCAACAGTCACCGTGATAGACGATATACCGCCAGTGGCTATTTGTAAAGAGTTAACTGTATTCTTAGATGTAAACGGAGAGGCAACCATAGCCGCAGATCAGATTAATGATGGGAGTACAGACAACTGTGATTCTCTGGGTTATGATTTAGATCAATTTAGTTTTACATGCGATGATATAGGAGAAAACGAAGTGACACTTTTTGTGACTGACGGTTCAGGAAATCAGAGCACCTGTACAGCAATGGTAACCGTAATAGACGAAATCCCACCTACAGCAAACTGTTCAGACATTACAGTAGCCTTAGATGAAAATGGCGTAGTAACAATCACACCTTTTGATATAGATGCAAATGACTCCTTTGATACCTGTTCTGAGGTTACAAATACTATAAGTAAAGACACCTTTACCTGTGATGATCTAGGCGAAAACACAATTACCTTTACCACGACAGACGCAAGCGGTAATAGTGCTACCTGCACAGCTATAGTTACTGTGGTAGATGATGTGTCTCCAGTATTTGATACTGCGACACTACCACAAGATCAATCTGTAGATGCAGATGACGCAGATATGTATATCATGGAAGATTTCACGATAGGTATTACCGCTACAGATAATTGTGATGACTCAGTAACATACACGCAGACTCCAGAAGAATTTGAGATACTTTCGCCAGACCTGTACATCGTGACCATTACCGCGACAGACGCGTCAGGAAACGAGACCACATACGAGTTTGAACTAGATGTACGAACTACTTTGAGCACTACAACATTTGACAATGTACGCATCATTGCATACCCAAATCCTGTGGCAGATGTGCTTCATCTACAAAGCCCATTACCTATAGATCACACGCATGTGTATGATATTTCGGGAGCACTCGTAGCAAAGTCTACAGCAACGAATTCAATTGAGGTAAACCACCTAGCCAAAGGCATTTATCTCGTACAGATACAGTCTGGAGCACAGACTAAAACCTTAAAAATGATTAAAAAGTAGTTGTATAGCGATTAAAACAATAGTCCCTGTTTCGTCATTGAAGCAGGGACTTTTTTATGGTAAATATACGCTTTCGCGAAAGCGTCTGTAGATAGAATTATTGTTGAGGTGAGAGGGTTTGTTTTTGGCGATAGTTTTTATTCGATTTCTTTAACTTTCTTGTCAATCATTTTCTTTTCAGCTAATTGTTCTACTTTCCAAAAAACCGCTTACCAATATTTCTGAAATGTTTTCGCCATTCAGTATCAGTAGTTCATTGACCTTTATTTAATCAGACATTTTAGTTCTTTTTTGTCAATTCGTTCGGATCAAAACCATACATAAATTTATTAAGTTTTCCATTTGAGCTTTGCAATTCGACGATATCCATTAATTCCTCAATGTATGAGCACACCCTTTCTCGGTCTTCAGTATCTAATTCCAGATAAATATCTGCAAACCTTGAAAGTCCTATTTCGATTTTTTCTTGATATTTCTTGTCAGTTGGTTTTTTAGATTCCGCAACAGTTTTAAAATCCGAAGCAATTAGGTTTACTTTTTCCACAAGAACTGGTTGCATTTTTTCGTCTGCAATTCCAGGATAAAAATTTTCTGCGATAAACTTTTTCTTTTCTGTAAATTCCGCAAACTTTTCATTCGCATTTTCAGGTGTTTTCATTTCATTCGCACTTTGTCCGCAGGCAGATAATGTAAAAAGGATTATAAAAATTTGAATGTATTTCGTCATTTCTCAAATTGTTACTATCGGCAGGGTAAATGAAAAGTAGCATAGAAAAAGTGCACTATACATTCAATTGTACTCCAACCTGATTTTTATTTTTTTATATCTCAAAAACCTAAATTTAAAAATTTGGTGACTTCCCGAAAATACATCTGGATCTCTCGGAAAACTTTTAATAGCTATGTTTTATATTAGTAGTTGTAGTACGTTATTTATAATGTATACTATCATTAATCATCTTAAATGTCATAACTCCCTCAGCTGTTGTTGCTCCGTCATCCATAAGAGTTTCTTGAAATGCGATATATTTAGAATTATTTTTTGAAGTACTGTATTCATAAAAATCAACAGTTAGTTTTTGTCCAGCCAATTCAACATATAATTGAATTCCGCTTAAGACTTTTTCACCAAGTCTAGATTTAATTTCTTTTGTCTTACATTTTTCTTTACCGAACTGACCTATCATATTGTCAATGAAATCTTTTACTTGTGATTCTCCGTCAATGTCAAAAATCATTATTACATAGTTATTTCCATCTAATGTCCAGTTTTTATAACCTTCACTTTTTTCAATCTCAAAGCTAAAGTTACTAGGATATTCAAATAAAAGATTTCCAGCATTAAACTTTTTGAAATCAAGAAGTTTAACCGATATTTTTGGGTTTTTCAGTTCTCCTTCAATATCAAGTTCATCTCCCTCTTCTAATTTATATTTCTTAGAATCAACTTGAACCTCGAACATAGATTTTGTTTCAAAATTCTTTTTTTTGTTGTTCTGTGCAAACGATAAAACATTGCATAGAAGTAATAATACTATTGTAATTATATTTTTCATCGATTGTGTTTAATGTGATACAACTTATTATTTATATACTCAACTCACAAGATACTAATCCTAATCTATTGATTTTAAAATAGCTTAGTTATATACTACTTAACTTTTAGTATAACCTAAAGAAGTGATGTATAAGAAAACTTATCTATGTACAAACAAATAGACCTATGTATAATCATTTGTATTTACCTATATTTAGGTGTTTATAGGGAAGCCTACAACTTGATTGAAAAATCATTTGATTTCTAGTACATCTTATTTGGATTTGCTGAATTTTTAGGAATCTGTCGAATTGAATCCCAATGTTCAACAATTTTTCCATGATCATCAAATCTGAAAAAATCCACTGCGCTCTTTTTCATCTTTTCTTTCATTTCAAGATTTTTTTAGTTTGTCGCCTGCGATTTTGCTATAATTAAAGATACTCACCGAGTTGTTCCAGATAGCTATCGGGACGGGACAAGCTTTCGCGAAAGCGCAACCCAAAGCTCCTAACGCGTCGTATTAATCAACCTATAAATAAGCAAGGCCGTACGCTTAGTGAGCATTTCTATCGTGTTGAGGTTTACCGTTTCCTTAGGTGTGTGCGCACCCGTTCCCATAGTACCTAGACCGTCAAGACAAGCAACATATTCAGCAACAAATGAAACATCTGCAGCGCCGCGTTTTCCAGGGTCGTACGCTTCCACCGCTGGTTGTCCCATATCTTGACTTACTTTGCTCAATGTTTCAAGCAGCGCATAATTTTCTGGTGTAGGTTTCATCGCTGGGTAACTATCTTGAAACTCTACCACGGCACTCGTTTGGGGTAAGTTATTTGCAACGATCGCACGCATTTTGTTGCGGGCTTCTTCTTTTTGCGCTTCAGAAATAAAACGTAGTCCTCCTTGCACATATGCTGTTTGAGCAACTACGTTTCCTTTGCCAAAAATACTTCCTTTGCTTTGCTCAGCATTGAGATCTATAACGGTACCGCCTAGCATCATTCCAGGATTAAAACTTAGGAGTTCTGGACCTCGTACATCAGTATAAAATGCGTTAAGAATACGCGCAAGTTCAAAATTTGCCCCTGCACCCGTAGCTTCTCTAAAAATACCCGATGAGTGTGCTCTCTTTCCTTTTACAGTAACCTTCCAGTTAGAAGAACCGCGCCTTGCGACTGTTGCATTGTCAAAACCTGTTGAGGTTTCAAAACCCAAGGCAATATCACTATTCTTTGCAGCATCTATTAAGTCTTTACGTGAGATAGTAAGCGGTTTTCCTGTGCTTTCCTCATCGCCTGTAAAAGCTACAGTTATTTGGGCATCGTCTAGTAATCCTTGTTCTCTCAGCGCTTTTAACGCATAAAGCACAACCACATTACCGCCTTTCATATCATTTGCGCCTGGCCCTTTTGCAATAGAGTCGTTTACCATTTCAAATTTTTGAAACTCACTATCAGCCTCAAAAACGGTGTCTAAATGCCCTATAAGTAATAAGCGTTTTCCTTTCTCTCCTTCTGTTGTTGCAAATAAGTGACCCGCTCTATTCATTTCGACAGGCATTGGGATCCAGTTTGTTGCAAACCCTATATTCGTAAAGGCTTCAGAAAATACTGCGCCTACTTCCTTAACTCCCTCTTGGTTAAGAGTTCCACTATTTATGTTTACAACTTCTTCTAAAAATGAAATGGCTGAGGTATTGTTTTTTTCTACCTGTGCGAGAATTTTAGATTCGGTAGGGGAGAGTTGTGCATACGCTTTCGCGAAAGCGAATAACGATAAACCTGAAAATAGAAGCGCTGTAAATGATAATTTTTTAAGAGATAGCATAGCATAAATTTTATACTACAAGATACTGAAAGTGGCAGAAGAATAAAATGAAACAGGACAGTCTATAGGAGCTACAACAAAAAAGCGCTACTTGCGCGACGGCTTTTACAAGCTCCCCCAAAATCCCGATCGCTATCGGGACGAACTTTGGGTTTCTTTTATTCACATGTCTCGTCCTGAAATATCAGTATAAAAAAATCCAACCTATTTCTAGATTGGATTTTTTAAAAGCTCCCCCTCAAAGACTCGAACTTTGGACCCTCTGATTAACAGTCAGATGCTCTAACCAACTGAGCTAAGGAGGAGTGTT
>Ga0115565_10003123_pt1 | contig 11981 bp, 7 predicted proteins | sample COGITO_mtgs_1105_FD_87199 | JGI IMG/M metagenome (GOLD analysis project Ga0115565, IMG submission 87199) | Pelagic marine microbial communities from North Sea - COGITO_mtgs_110530 | ecosystem: Environmental > Aquatic > Marine > Epipelagic | place: Germany:Helgoland, sampling site Kabeltonne... | reverse complement strand
TTTACAACGCCGGCAACTAATAGTTTTTTTACAACGCCGGCAACTAATAGTTTTTTTACAACGCCGGCAACTAATAGTTTTTTTACAACTCCTGCATCTAATAATAATGGTTTTGTAACAACTCCAGCATCTAATAATAGTTTTTTTACAACGCCGGCAACTAATAGTTTTTTTACAACGCCGGCATCTAATAATGGTTTGGGAACAACGCCGGCATCTAATAATGGTTTGGGAACAACGCCGGCAACTAATAGTTTTTTTACAACGCCGGCAACTAATAGTTTTTTTACAACGCCGGCAACTAATAGTTTTTTTACAACTCCCGCAGCTACTACTGTTATCTGTAAAACTAACGTGGAAGATGTAGTCTATAATAAACTTCCATATACAATACTATATAAAGATATTAACCTAGATAATCATGATTATTTTAGCAAATATTTAATTTTAAAAACAGATGAATCTAATAATATTGGCAACATAGTCTCAAAAGTTTATTTAAATAATAGTAACTCAGACGATACATGTTGTATTTTTAAATATGATTTTGATACAATTTTAAATTCATACAAACATAATGGAAAACAAATCTCTATTTTAGCAAATAATAGAATAAGCTATAACAACAACATATATGAAAGATTAACTTTATCTAATACATATACTTTATCATTATTTGATGAATTCGACCCTACCCAGTCCCAAACTACCCAGTCCCAAACTACCCAGTCCCAAACTACCCAGTCCCAAACTACCCAGTCCCAAACCACCCAGTCCCAAACTACCCAGTCCCAAACCACACCCTATAACGTAATACTTGTGGAATTACAATTTAACATGTTTTTATATGGTACTTTGTATGAACCAAATTCATATATAAGAATAACAGTTTCCATGGAGAGAGCGGTGCAGGTCGCCCTTAAATTGTTTCAACTCAATTATCCAGATAATCCAGAGTATTTAACAAAAATAAAAACTAAGTATGATGATAATCCTGAATGTAATCAAGAACTAATATTTGAATTTAAACCTTCAGGATTATCATCATTATCCAATGAAGCTGATGAACAGGTATTTATAAATAAGCATACAGATAAAATATACATGCGTGAATTTACGGAGAATAATAATGATAATCATAGAGAATATATATATTTTAATGGGAAAGACTCTAAATTATTAATAGTCGATAAAGATACCGTTAACGGTGCCGATGTGTGGTCAATTAATAAATTTGCGCTCAACATAGTTACAAATAATAAATCTATTGAACATACTTATCCAGTTGTAACACACGATATAAAAGATCATAAGTTACATAATCATATTGATAATAGTGAATCGACGCCTGGACTTGGTGAGCATGGTCGCAATAAACATATTCACAATTTTTTTGATGAACATCATCATACAGAAATTAGTAATACAGATTTAAACGATAATTATTTATTTAAGGATATAAAATCTTATAAAGAGACTAAACACAATATTGATGTATATATAGATAAAATTATTGAACTGTATAATAATGAAGGTCATACCTCCTTAAAAAATTTATTTAATAATAATATATATTTAACAGATATACCACCATATGATATGTATTATAATAAAATAAAACATTTAAATATTCAATCAAATGATGTAAGATTAAAATTAATTTTAAGAGAGATTTTATATAATGAATTCTTAAATAAAGTAGAAGGAAAAACTAATCCGGCGAATCCACTTAATCCAAATAATCTTCCATGCATGTATTATACTGATTTTAATTGTCCAGAAAATAGATGCACTAAAGTTTCAAATCTGCGTAATTTAAATATTAAGTGTATTCCAACAAATAAAAAAAAAGTATCAACGTGTTTAGACCTTTATGGTAAAAATAATTGTGAAAAACACTATATAGATGATGAAGCTAATACTTGCACATGGAGTGAATGGACTGGTGCAACTGGTATAAAATTAGGAAAATGTTCAGGTGATGGTAATGTTGCTAAAATAAAAGAAAAATGTAATGAAAATGAATATTTAATACGTAAATACGGTAAAGGTGAATTATCAGAAACCTTAATTGATAGTATTTGTTTGTCCAATGGTGAAGAGACAAACAAATTATTATATGATAATCCAAATTATATTAATACTAAACATATAAAAAATCATAATGGTATAGATATTGGTAACGGTATTTTGAAAAGCATTTGTACAACTAATAATACCGAAAATACTGATAACCCTAATACATGGGATAATGATAATTGTTATAATCCAAAGGAACTTGAATGTCATAAAAATTCAAAAGAAACATGTGATATAAGTAAAAAACATTATTTTGATCAATCAAGCGAATTATATGATGTAAACAAAAATCAAGTATGCTTTTGGAGACCGTTGCATTATTCTAAAAATCCTGATTATCCAAACAAATATACCGAAAAAGGTATTTGTGAAAATTTATTGTAACTCAAAAAAAAAAACATAGTATTTATATAATGAAAGTATTAATTATAATATTGATAATATTGATATGTTTAATAATTATTAAATCTAGTTATGAATCTTTTAAAGGTGAAACAACTAAAGTTGATATAGAAGATATTAACAAATTATTAAAAGCCAACGGACTAATGGATAACAACATTAATGATAAACTTGATGAATATAAACAATTAATAATTAGTTTGGAAAAAAATAAACTTACAAATATAAACGGCGATATTACAAAATTAAAACGTAGATATAATAATACAAAAATACAATTAGAAAATATACTATTTAATAAATTTAGACCAAATCGATTAAATTTTAACGATAAACAACACGCATTTAAGTTAAAATTAAATTCATTTATTAACGACAACAACGGTCACAAATTAAAAATTACTAATTATGGTTCTATAGATACAGCACGATGTGGTAATAAATGGAGATTACCCGATAATGTTCCACCGATTAATAATAAAAAACCATATTTTGACAAAAATACTAAATGTTGTACACCTGATACAGATAAAGATGATTGTATAAGTCAATATAAAAAAAATGTAAACTTATATAATGAATACAAACTTGTATTAAAAAATCAAAATAATAAACATTTAGAATTAAATAAAATAAAAGATAATATATATATTGTTAATTTAAACTCGCAAATACTAGAATATAACCCTGAACGTAAACCTAATTATGATATTACACCTATTCTTGGAACATTTCAAGATGTTATAAACCAAAAAATAAGTGTATGTTTTAAAGTATTAGAAATAATAGATTTAATTCATTTAAATCAATACATAACTAAAGATCATGTAATAGATAAATTAATAGAATATCCATTATATTTAATTGTAACACATACAAATACGAACACAGCCATTACTATTCATGGTAAAACAGATTTAGAAGGAGAAAAATTATCTATACAACCTTTATCTAAAGAAATGATAAAACAACAAATATTTTATAAAAATTAAATTTCGTTTTATATATTAATGTATTTAATAATAATTTTAATAGTAATAATTATATTATTATTACGCTCTTACACAGAATCTTTTATTTCTTCTATACCAACTTTAAATAATAGTAAAAACTTAAATGATACTATCAATCTTAATGCAAAAGTAAGTTTCGTCTATACGAAACATGATGGAGTTTATAAATTTTTTAGAGATAACTATATAGTAACAAACAATATTAACGATAGACCTAAATTAATTAGAACACTATTTAATAATGTTAATTCGGTTAAATCGGTGGAATCAGGATTTTATAATTACAAATATAACTATTTAGGATTACTTTATAAAAATAACATATACAAATTAAATTTATTTACTCAAACATTAGTTCCACCTATTTTTGTTAAAGATTATTTTAATGGGTTGGAAAATGCTATTATAAATTGCCTATTTTATTTAGAACAAAATATTTATATTTTCACCGAAAATAAAGTAGTTGTATACAGTTTAACTGAAAATAAAATTATTAAAAATAGTGATTGCAATAAAATATTCGATAAATTACCATCGTATCCTCCCGAATGTTGTTTCCTTAACTATAATGATATGGAAATAAATAATCCGGTTCCATACATTTATATTCTTAAAAATGGATTGTATTATAGGTATACATTTAATATAGATACCGACAAATTCACTTTTGTTGATACAACTAAAGACTTAAAGAATAATACAATTATAAATACTTCGCAGAAACATAAAATTAGTTTGGATGGCATTTACAGAATAACATGTATTGGAGGAGGAATAGAATCTGGAGGGAAAGGTGGATTAATATTTAATGATATTAAGTTTAAGAAAAATGATATTTTAAAAATAATAGTTGGTAAAAAAGGAAACAGATTACCTGTTAAAAATAATTTATTAAATGAAACTAAAAAAAATAATCTTCCTAATCTACCTAATACTGGTTCTTGTTCTGGTGCAGGTGCAACATCATTATACAAAGGCGACGATTTACTTATGATAGCAGGTGGTGGTGGTGGTTGGTCCAGTGAAATTATAAATGGTCCTACTATATGCAATAGTGTTGCTTATTTAGAAAATAATAAAAATAATCATAAACCTAATCTATTTTTACCTATTAAAAAAATAATGATTTTCAGCTCTAATGATAAAGAAAAACGGTACAAAATAAAGGTGAATAAATTTGATGTAAAAGTTGTAGGTTTAGAGGAACTTATTTTAGATATTAATGAATATCCTAAGATAAATAATAAAAAATCCAGTGTTGCTACATATGAAACTCATTTAAGCAATTTTAATGAAAAAGCAAATATAGAAATTATTTTTAATGAACCTATTTGTGATTATAAAATAGACCTTGATTTTGAAGTTATTTCTAGTGATTTTGATAGTCAATCTAATAATAAAAGATTCAAAGATCATATTAATAGTAAAGTTGTATTTTACGATGAACAGAATCGGTCATATACAATAAGTAACTTTAATGATAATTTTACTTCTGATATTATATCGAGTGAAACCTTACTACATTATTTTTCAAATAATCTTCCTAATATAGAATATAATAATGATTTAGTTAAAAACGGGGCATCCAAAAACAAATATAATGAAGATTCAAACTTTGTAAATAAATCGAATAAACTGTTTTATTTAGATAATGCCTATAAAATCTGTGGAGGAGGATTCGCAACAAGCAATAAATTTAATACCTTAAACACTTGTGGAGGAGGTGGTGGTTACAAAGGTGGTAAAAGTATTAGTTTAAGCGAAGATTACAATTACAAAAATATTAGCTTTCCAATTGATTATGTTGCTGCGTGTGGTGGAACAAGCTATATAAGTAATTTAAGTTCTTCTAAAAATAAAGATAAATTTATAAATGATTACAATGTAGATGATGGATTAGTAATTATAACTAAATTAAATAAATCTATTTGAAGAAATAAATTTTAAAATAATTATTAATATAATAAATAATGTTAGAACTTGTGTATGATTCACGTGAATTAAAATTAAAAGAATTGTTGGAATCAAATAAAAAGGAAGGCATTACATTAACTGAAAAATATTTAGATCTTGGTGATATTATTTTTAAAAAAGATGAGGAAGAAATTTTAATTGTAGAAAGAAAAACTCTCAGTGATTTATATTCATCTATACAAGATGGACGGTATAAAGAACAAAAGATTAGATTGATGGGAAATTATCCTATTGAAAAGATAGTCTATATTATTGAAGGTCATATTCCTCAAAAAAATACAAAATTTTTTAAAAATTCAAAAAGTATAACAAATGGTGCATTGTTAAATATGTCTTTTAGAGATAAAATAAATATTATAAGAACAAAAGATATAAATGAAACATGTGACATATTGTATTGCATTGGAAGTAAAATAATTAAAAATCCTGAATTTTTTAGTGGTAATAATGGTAATAATGGTAATAATGGTAGTAATGGTAATAATGGTAATTCAACTAATAGTATAAGCTATTTAGAAACAATTAAGGTGGCAAAAAAAGATAATATGAATCCTAAATTATGTAATGTTTTGCAGCTAAGTCAAATTCCTGGAGTTTCAAAGGTTATGGCAGAGACTATTATCGAAAAATATGTATCTATTTCCAATTTAATTGGTGAATATCAAAAAATAGGTTCTGATGAATCATGTGAAAAAGAGAAAAAAGAGATGTTAAAGAATACGCAATTAACAAATAGAAAATTGGGTCCAATTGTATCTGCACGGATTTATGAGTATTTATTTTATTAATATACTTTTTAGAAAAAAATATATTAATAAAATAAAAGTTTTAACAAATCTATTTTTTTCTAAAAAGGTTTTTAGTATTGTTTTAAGGAAATCAAATTTTTTTTCTCAACTTTTTACTTAAAAAGGTTTTTTAGTATTTGTCTTGTCCAAATCATTCCACCAATATTTCCTATTATACTTAATGCTGTTAGACCTAATGTTGGAATATAATAATCTTTATTTTCAAACATGGATGATAACATGTTATAATGTATAAATGGTAATACTATTGTTCTTATCATAATAAAACTAGCACTAAATACTGAAAACACATATTTTTCTAATTTAGTATATTTTAAGGCTCGAGTTAAACGCCATGTAATCTGTAGTGGATTAGTTATTTCACCCCAAAATATAGACAATATAACGAATTTATAACCATAATTATATGTTATTGCTATCCAATATACTCCTAATATAAGTAAATGATGTAATATAAACAGAATATCAATATTTGTAAACATTATCATTATTAAATCATAAATGAAATAGGAAGTTGAAAAAGTCATTAATGTCATTATTTCATTACTTAAACTATCAAAGTTAGGTTTGGGATTAATTTTATCTAAATATAATAAATAGGCTGATCCACCTATAGTTCCTAATGCATGCGTTAAACTAACAAGGTTAATTGATATTCTTAATTTAATTGATGTATATTTATAATTGTTTTTTTCAAATGGTATATAAAAACGAATCATTGATAAATAGAGCCCCCAGTGTAAAATGTGCGTTAACATATAATACTATAATTTAATCTTTATGCCGATATATAATGCCAATGATTATAACAAAGATTAATGGAAATAATACTCTGCATACATTATCAAAATATTTGACATATTTTTCAATTTCTCTAAATATCAGTATTTCTTTATAAGTTAAACTTAATGTGACATCATTATAGTTAATTGTTTTAATAACATGGTCTTCTTCAATATAATCAACGTGCGTATCTATAATTTTATTTTTAACATTATTAATAGTATTTTTATAACTATTACTTCTATTTGATTTATTTCTTTTTTTTAATGATTTATTATATTCATCATTTGATTCATCATTTGATTCATCATTTGATTCATTTTTAACTGGAACTATTTTGTCATCATGTGAATTGGCGTATTTTTTTAATACACATGTTACCATTTCTATTTCTTCATTTGCTTCTGTTTCTTCTTTATCAATTGTAATGATATCATCAACAACTTTTTCATTAACACCACTCAGTTCTTCAATATCCTTAATCTGATTTGTTATATTATTATGTTTCCTCAGTTTTTTATTTATATTTCGTTTATGTGTTTTATCATTTTTAATTAATTTGGATAGATTAAAACAATCTTTAAACATCAAATATATTAATCGTGATTTAGATGTTAACAATGCAAATACAAGACCACTTTGAATAGAACACACCATAGATGTTACGAAACAACACAAGAAGAAATAATCCATTAAAGTATAGTATCCAACCACCGGGATTTTATCCGCTAATGTAAGTTGTAGTGCTAAAATAGTAAGTGGAATAAATACGGCGGTACTTGTTCGGCTAATATTATCGGGTTTTATAAGCATAATAATAAAATTAACTATTACAAGTGATATTGTCATACCCATACTAATATTATAATAATGAGGATAACGTTTTAAATATATAGTGTATTCATTTGTGCTAAATGTTTCATTAGGACAACATGGTCTGCTCTCATCATATGTAACAACTGATACATTTTGTATATCCCATTCACTATGTGAAAATGAATCTAATATATCAATTTGTTTAGAAACATCGTCATAAGGTTTAAGTCTTAGTAACTTATTGTTAAATATCCATGAAGAAAATTTCATTTTACATTCTTGGGTATCAAATGGAAAATATTTGAGTTCTAGACCACATGAAAATTTGAAAATAGCAGGATTGCTCCACATAATATCGCCATTACTGTACAGATTCATCCCACCATTAAGCGTGTAAACATCGGGAAGAGATGCCGCGTTCAATAATTCTATATCAGGAACCCATGTGTAATCCTTATCAACCGATAAAAAAGTTAGATTTGACAAGGATGAATTCCAATTTAAATAGGCATCATTCCAATTTATTCTCACCCACAAATTTATATCAATTGTTTCTTCCTTTTGATTAAATGCTTCTAAATTTTGAACACCAAGACCCATATTAACTTGAATAACTTCATTGTAACTTTCAACCGGTCGCACTAATTTATTATAATTAGTAAATAGTGTATTTCGTAATCCTTTTTCTTCTTTATTTGAAAATACTAAATTAAAATCAGTTAATAATAGTATTAGTAAATATTTCATATAAATATTATTAGTTAAAATGCTTTAAATCTATTTTATTTATAAGAAATATATATTATTTTTCTAGCAATTTATTATGTCGTCCATATTATGTTTAGGAAATTTTGGTAGCGGTGATAAAGGACAAATCGAAGTAGCAAATTTAATGAAATATCTGTATTCTAAATATAAATATAAGTTGGTTATAGGACTTGGTAATAATATTTTACCGAGTGGTGTATTATCGTTGAAAGACCCACAATTTAAACTTAAATTCGAAGAACCTTATAAAGATTTATTAAAATCAATAAAATTCTACAATATTTTAGGAGAAACTGATTATATGTCTAAAAAATCTGTTTTGAATGAAATAAAATACAGTCAACTTAATAAACAATGGATTTTGCCGCATAATTTTTATTGTTTTAAGAAATTTATAAATAATGTTCCTGTTGAATTTATTATTATAGATTCTAATTTAAATAAATCAAAAAATAAGAAGACCCAAGAAATGTGGGCTATAAATACGCTTCTTGAGAGCAGATCACGTTGGAATATAGTAATATCCCATCATCCATGGATTTCATTTAGCAATAGCGGTTTTGAATATGACGAAGAATTAAATCAATTATTCGATAAACTTAATAAAACCAAAAAGATTGATTTAATAATTTCAGGGCACAAAAATAATCAACAACATATTTATATTCCAAATAAACCTAATATGATTATTTCTGGTGTAGGAAGCAGTGCTGATAAATCACCGATAATTAAAATATATGATGAATTAAAATTTAGTTCTAATGAATTAGGATGTTGTATGGTAGATTTTAGTAAAACCCGGTTAAATATTAATTTTTATAATACGAATAAGAAGAAAATCCATAATTTTTCTATTATTAAATATTAATGATAAGTAAAATTTTTATTGATTTTTTTAGATCCCATAAAGGAATCACAATTTTATATTTATTAACAATGATTTATATACCGTTGAATTCACTTGCAATGCCACATTTTTACGGTAAACTTATTCCTAGTTTAAATAAAAAACCATTTGATAATGCTATTAAACTATTAGTAATATTAATTGTTTTATGGGCTTTTATTCAAGGTATAAAAATTGCTTCTGGATTAATACATGCAAAAGTATTTCCAAAATTTATGGGGTTTGTAAGAACAAAAATAATTAATAAAATTATTTCGCATTATAAAAATAATTATCAAGATTTAGAAATAGGCGATACAATCACTAAAATTATAAAATCTCCATGGCTTTTTGAAGATATATTTGATATTGGAGAAGATTTTATATTTAGAAATATAATACTAATTATAAGTAGTTTTCTTTATCTTTTTTTGTATAATAAAAACTTAGGATTAATATATTTAGTATGTGTTGCTGCTATTTGTATTTCATGTGTGAAATATATTACAAGCTGCCATCATTTTATTACTAAAAAAGAAACTGAATATGATGTTATGCACGAAGAAATCGAAGATACATTATCTAATTTATTATCAGTTTATACATCTCAAAAAATAGATTATGAAACATCACGAATACAAGATTATGGAAAAAATTTATATGAAACAGAACAAAATTTAGAAAAATGTAATAATAAACACCGAGCTATATTTGCAGTAATATGTATAATAACATATATAGTATTAAATTTCTATTCGATCCATATTTACAGACATAATAAAATTAAATTAAATACTTTAGTAGCAATTATAATTATTAATTACTCACTATTAAATTCATTAATGTCTATTTATTATTATGCACGGAGATTAACAGATATTAAAGGGCGTACCGAAGTATTTGATTCTTATATTAATGGTTTACCACATACTTCTAAGGATAATAAATTTAAGCTTAAGAATCTAAAAGATATAAATATAGATTTTAAAGATGTAGGATTTTCTTATGATAAAAATAAACCTATTATTAATAACTTGAATTTATCTCTAAAAACAAATACAATCGTGGCATTAATAGGCCCAATTGGTAGTGGAAAATCAACAATCGGTAAATTATTAGTGAGACTTAAGGAACCTGATAGTGGAGATATATCTGTTAATAATGTTAATACAAAGAATTTGAATATAGATAATTTACGAGAAATAATTAATTATATTCCACAGCATCCAAAATTATTTAACCGCACTCTTTTTAGCAATATTACTTATGGTATTAAACACGATGTTAGTGAATCAGATATTTATAAAATTATAGATGACCTTGATGTTAATAATCTTAATACAAAATTTAAATCAACTATGTATGATAAGGTAGGGAAAAATGGGTCTAAATTATCGGGAGGACAACGACAACTTGTATGGCTGATTAGAGCAATTCTTAAAGATAGTAAAGTATTAATTTTAGATGAACCTACATCATCATTAGATCCAGCTAGTAAAAAACAATTTATTAAATTCTTGAAACTTTATACTAAAAATAAATTAGTTATAATAATTACTCATGATTTATCTATTTTGAAACATGTTAATAAAGTGGTTAAACTAAAAAAGGGTTCAGTTGAAAGTATTATTTAGATTTGTTAAAACTTTTTTAACGTTTTAAAAAGGTTCAATAAATAAAGTATTTAAATTATTACTTAAAATTATTTTCTTTGCTTATATTATAAAATGAGTGAAGCTGGCTGTTTAAATGATGGAAATTTTCAGAATCTTGATTCAGTTCATGTAAAAATTGATCAAGATTTAAATGTCGGGCGGAATGTAGTTATCACCGGAAATTTAGATGTGAACGGAGACATGACTACATTATCAACAACCAATACAGTTGTCGAAGATGTATTAATAAAATTAGGTCAAGGTTCGATAACGGACCCAAAAAAACCACCAATTGATGTGGGATTAATTTTTACACGAGGTGACGGCACAGTTACTAATAAAGCTAATAGAGGACTTCTGTGGAATGAATTGGAAGATGAATTTGCTTTTGTAGAATGTGATACTGAAGATGGAACAACTAGTGGAAGTATACCTTTTAGCGGATATTCAGATTTACAATGTGGACCAAAATTAACTGTTGGTAACAATTTACCTGCAACAATTGGTCATACTGCTGATGGCGCTGATGATGATCTAACTATTGAGGTTACTGGAGATGTTGATTCTAGTCTTATATTAAAATCTGCCGGAACAGGTGCTGACGCTGTAAAAGTAAATGCAACTGCGGGTGGTGTAGATATAGATGCAAGTGGAGCAATTACAATTGATGCAACAGGTGCAAATGCCATAAGTATTGGTTCTGAAGCTAATACTGGTGCAATTAATATTGGTAATGGTGCTTCAGCAAGAGCAATTCAAGTAGGTAATGCAGCATCTACATCAGTTAGTTTAGATG
>Ga0115565_10003122_pt1 | contig 11981 bp, 9 predicted proteins | sample COGITO_mtgs_1105_FD_87199 | JGI IMG/M metagenome (GOLD analysis project Ga0115565, IMG submission 87199) | Pelagic marine microbial communities from North Sea - COGITO_mtgs_110530 | ecosystem: Environmental > Aquatic > Marine > Epipelagic | place: Germany:Helgoland, sampling site Kabeltonne... | reverse complement strand
TACTTCTTTAAGCCATTGATGAAGTCAATGATATGAGGTTCGTAATCCTGATGAAGAGGATACATTGAAATTTCTAGAGTAGCTTCCATTAATCCAAATTATTTAAGATGTCATCATCCACCATTTCTGGTAAGGTGATTTTTAAAAGCGGCTCTTCCTTCATGGCTCGTTTAATCGCAAAAACCGCCCCTTCATTGCGTGCCCAACTTCTTCTTGCGATGCCGTTATTGACATCCCAATGAAGCATCATTTTTAATCTGCGATCTGCATCGGCTGAGCCGTCTAACAACATTCCGAAACCGCCATTAATTACTTCTCCCCAACCAACGCCACCTCCATTATGAAGACTTACCCATGTGGCTCCTCTGAATGCATCACCAACAAAATTCTGCACAGCCATATCAGCCGTAAATTGTGAACCATCATATATATTGCTCGTTTCTCGGTAAGGCGAATCAGTTCCTGAAACATCATGATGATCACGACCCAAGACTACTGGTCCAATTTTTCCTTTTTTAATTGCCTTGTTAAATGCTTTCGCAATTTTCATTCTTCCTTCAGCGTCAGCATAAAGGATTCTGGCTTGAGAGCCAACAACCATTTTATTCTTTCCAGCTTCTTTGATCCACTTGATATTATCCGCCATTTGCTGCTGAATTTCAACTGGCGAATCCTTCATAATTTTCTACAACACCTCGCATGCTATGACATCCGTTGCATCTAGATCTTTTGGATTACCCGAAGCACAAACCCATCTAAAAGGTCCGAAACCATAATCAAAACACATTGGCCCCATAATGTCTTGCACATAACTGGAATATTTAAAATCTATTCCGTTCTCAGCCATGATATCGGCTCCTGCCCTACTTGCTTCTAATAAAAATGCATTTCCATAATCGAAAAAATACATGCCTTTCTCGCTGAGCTTGTTTATAGCAGATGCATGTCTAACCAATGTTTCTTGAATCAATTCTTTGAATCGCGCTGGCTCTTTCGCCATGATTTCTTTGGCTTCTTCGAAACCCACTTGAACAGGATAATAACCACCTGCCCATGGATTATGCAATGAAGTTTGATCAGAACCTATTTCTGGAACAATTCCAATTTCAACAAATTTTTCCCAAAGCGTGACGATGTTTCCTAAATAGGCGATTGATCGTGCTTGCTTCTTCATTTTCCATTCCAATGCCAAATCAATGGCATGATCTACATTGTCGGTAACTTCATCAACCCAACCTTGCTCATGTCTTTTGTAAGCTGCCTTAGGATCAACTTCAGCTGTAATACTTACTACACCAGCAATATTTCCTGCTTTTGGCTGTGCTCCACTCATTCCGCCTAAACCTGCCGTGATGAACAATTTTCCTTCTGGGCCACCACCAATTTTTCGAGATGCATTCAGCAGTGTAATCGTGGTTCCGTGAACAATGCCTTGCGGCCCGATGTACATGTAGCTTCCCGCAGTCATTTGACCATACTGCGTTACGCCAAGTGCATTGAATTTTTCCCAATCATCTGGCTTCGAGTAATTCGGAATCATCATACCGTTGGTCACTACTACTCTTGGCGCATCCTTGTGTGACGGGAAAAGCCCCATCGGATGACCGCTATACATGGCCAGTGTTTGATCTTCTGTCATTTCAGACAGGTATTTCATTACCAATCGATACTGAGCCCAATTCTGAAATACGGCACCATTACCACCATAAGTAATAAGCTCATGCGGATGCTGAGCCACTTTCGGATCAAGGTTGTTCTGAATCATGAGCATGATGGCTCTAGCCTGCTCACATTTTCCTGGATAGTCATCGATCGACCGAGCTTTCATTTCGTAAGTCGGACGAAAGCGATGCATATATATACGACCAAAGTCTTTTAATTCCTTCCCAAACTCAGTTACAAGAGTTTTATGCCATTCTTTAGGGAAATAACGCAATGCGTTCCGCAACGCCAATTTATGCTCTTCGAAAGTTAAAATACGCTTGCGCTTTGGAGCGTGACTTACCTCCTTGTCATATGGCAATAATTCTGGAAGCTTTGATGGAATTCCCTCTTTAACTTGTTTCTTAAAACTCATGAATTAAAGTTTAATGATGATTTAAGACCGCAAAGATAGAAGGACTATTTACGATCGAATCTACCTGTCTGCTTGTTGTATCCGTATGCACAATGCGTACAACCGCTTTTACAGCAATAGCCACGCTTCAGATGATACTTTTCAGTGAAAACAATATAACCGTCTTCACTCATGTAGTAATCCTCTGGCTCTAGCTTGGATTTATTTCCTGTGCCGCACACACCTTCAAACATACTTCTCTCTATTGAATCATTAGTTTCGAAGCTGTAAAAACATCGATTACTCAAAATGGTTCAGGAATTTGTTAAAATTTCAAATAGTCCGATCGAATTCCTCTTGACGCTTAACGGAATTGAGGTATGGGTTAAACGCGATGATTTGCTGGATCCTTTTGTTTCAGGCAATAAGCTTTTCAAACTAAAACACAACCTGAATCACGCTATTGCACAAGGCAAGAAAAGCATAATCACTTTTGGCGGGGCCTTCTCTAATCACATAGCAGCTTCGGCTTCCTTAACCCATCAACATGGCCTTAAAAGCATCGGAATTATAAGAGGTGAGCCCAATGAAAAATTAAATCCAACACTGACATTTGCCCTTAGTAAAGGCATGAAATTGAAATACATTTCACGGGAAATGTATCGCCAAAAAAATGACGAATTTTTCCTAATTGAACTCCGGAAAGAATTTCCTGATGCATTTATAATTCCTGAAGGCGGAGCTAACATTTTCGGCATTGAAGGATCAAATGAGATACTCAACGAGTATACCGAGCATTTCGATTTCATCGCATGTGCAATAGGCACAGGAACAACAATTGCCGGACTTCTGCATGCAAGTCAAGAGCATCAAAAAGTAATCGGCATTCCTATTCATAAGTATGCGAACATCTTGGATGATGTTGCCCTGATCGATCCGTCAGTCATTGCTCAACTGCATAAATTTATATTAGCCAAAGACTTTCATTTTGGAGGATATGCAAAATGGAACACTGATCTTTTAGAATTCATAAGAAGCGTCCACCAAAATCATGGATTAAAGCTAGATCCTATTTATACTGGAAAGGCACTTTTTGGCTTATTCGACATCATTCAAAAAGGATCGATACCACCAGGATCAAAAGCATTATTCATTCACACCGGTGGACTTCAAGGAGTGTCTGGATTTGAAGAACGATTTAAAATAAAACTATTCAAAACGTAATGAATCCCTACCAAATTCTAAAGCAATGTGAATTGGCCATTGAAAGATTACAGCACTTACCTTCGCCATCATGTCAATAAAAGTCGATCACGTTAGCAAACTTTATGGCGAACAGCGCGCCTTAGATGATGTAAGCTTTGAAATTGAGCGAGGTAATATCGTAGGTTTTCTTGGTCCAAATGGAGCAGGGAAATCCACCATGATGAAAATTATTACCTGCTTCTTGCCTCAAACCGAAGGTCTTGTAGAAGTATGTGGATTTAACGTGGCAGAAGCGCCAATGGATGTAAAAACGCGGGTTGGCTATCTCCCTGAACATAATCCACTCTACCTCGATATGTATGTACGCGAATACCTCGAATTCATCGCTGGTATTCATAAGCTTCCCAATAAAAAGAAGCGGGTTGATGAGATGATTGAGATGGTAGGTCTCACCATTGAACGTAAAAAACAAATTGGTGCGCTCAGTAAAGGATTTAGACAACGTGTTGGATTGGCTCAAGCCATGATTCACGATCCTGAAGTGCTGATTTTAGACGAACCAACAACTGGTCTTGACCCTAATCAGATTGTAGAGATAAGAAACCTCATCAAAAACATTGGCAGCGACAGAACTGTAATGCTCAGCACGCATATCATGCAAGAAGTAGAAGCCATATGCGATCGGGTAATTATTGTGAACCACGGAAAAGTAGTAGCCAACGACAAGGCTGCAAACCTTACCAATTACCAAAACAAACAGGTAATCAAAGTAGAGTTTGACAAAGCCGTAAAAAGCAACGTCATGGCATCAATAAAAGGCGTTACTGAAGTGAAAAAGGTAACCGAGAGTGTTTGGCTTTTGGGAAGTAATGCCAACGACATTCGTCAAAATGTGTTTGATTTTGCAGTAAAAAATGGGTTAACTGTTTTAACCATTCAGAAAGAAGAGCAGCGCCTAGAAGATATTTTCAAGCGCTTGACATCTTAAAAACTTTATCAGCTTAAAAATCAGAGGCAATTACTTCTTAAAACTTCATTTCCAACCGCTACATTTGGCACTTCAATTTTGAAATAAATGTCATACTTATTCACATCCGAGTCCGTTTCAGAAGGACACCCAGACAAGATTGCAGATGCAATTTCTGACGCTTTAGTCGATCATTTTCTAGCCTTTGATCCAGAATCAAAAGTTGCTTGCGAAACGCTCGTGACTACGGGTCAAGTCGTATTAGCTGGGGAGGTCAAAACCAAAACCTATCTTGATGTTCAATCGATTGCTAGAGAAGTAATCCGCAAAATCGGATACACAAAAAGCGCCTACATGTTTGAGGCTGACTCTTGTGGCGTATTATCTGCTATTCATGAGCAAAGCCCTGACATCAATCAAGGTGTGGACAGAGTGAATAAGGAAGACCAAGGAGCTGGTGATCAAGGGATGATGTTTGGTTATGCTACCAACGAAACCGAAAACTACATGCCTTTAGCTGCAGATCTTTCTCACAGATTGTTGAGAGAACTGGCTGCAATTAGAAAAGCTGGTAAAGAAATGACATACTTGAGACCTGACTCTAAGGCGCAAGTAACCATCGAATATTCTGACGACAATCAACCACAGCGCATAGAAGCCATCGTTGTTTCTACGCAACATGACGATTTTGACGAAGAAAAGCGCATGCTCGAAAAGATTAAAAGTGATGTAATCAATATTTTAATCCCTCGCGTAAAAGCTCAATTACCGCCTCACATTCAGAGTTTGTTCGATGACACTATTGTTTACCATGTAAATCCGACTGGGAAATTTGTAATTGGCGGACCACATGGAGATACTGGATTGACAGGAAGAAAAATCATTGTCGATACATATGGCGGCAAAGGAGCACATGGTGGAGGAGCATTTAGTGGAAAAGATCCTAGTAAAGTTGACCGCTCTGCAGCTTATGCCACACGTCATATCGCAAAAAATTTGGTCGCTGCTGGAGTTGCTGATGAGGCACTTGTTCAAGTGGCTTACGCCATTGGAGTTGCAAAACCGGTGGGTTTATTCATTGACACTTATGGCACATCTAAAGTTGAAATGAGTGATGGCGATATCGCTAAGAAATTAACTGAATTATTCGATCTAAAGCCTTACGCAATAGAAAAGCGATTTAACCTTCGCACGCCTATTTATTCAGAAACTGCTGCCTACGGACACATGGGCAGATTGACCGAAGAAGTAGAAAAGACATTCGTCAATGTTTCTGGCGAAAGTGTCACTTTAACGGTGAAGTTATTCCCTTGGGAAGAATTGAATATGGTGGATAAAATCAAAGCTGCCTTTGGCATTTAATGAGCCAACCAAAACCGACATTACTTTACGTAACCACAGAGTTGCCATATCCTCCGGACAGTGGAGGACGAATCAAGTCCTTTAGATTATTACAATTTCTTACAGCGCATTTCAATGTAAAATTGATTTGTGCTTTTGGTGGAAAACGAAAGAAGGCTGTGCAAGCTTTGAAAGAGGCTATTCCTGGACTTCAGCATATGCAAGTGTTTGACAATCATCAACCGCGCACGGGTATAAATTTTTTCATTGCATTGATGACTGCCCCTAGTTTCAATGCCTTTAGAATTTACTCGAAAGAGCTAGAAACGATGATAAAATGGTCAGCTGAAGCTAGTGATGTTGTTATTGTGGATCATGCAGAAACGATTGATTTGATCCCAGAGGAATTCAAAGGAAAAATCATTTACCACAGTCACAATGCTGAGTTTAAGCTTTGGTCTGATTTCGCGACTATGCGAGGAACGTTTCTTACAAAATGGATGCTTGAATGGGAAGCAAGTCGCGTTAAGCAGCTTGAACGATATGCCATTAAACGTTCAACGTTCACCTTTGCTGCACCGAATGATCAAGAGGCGTTGATGAGCGAACTTGGATTAGAGTCGGGACAATTTAGGACTACGTATCATCTAGGGAATGATGCATTGCTCAAACTCGACCCTATAGACTTGGAATCTAATAAAAAAGAAGTTTTTTATGCTGGCACATTAAGCTGGGAACCCAATAGAGATGGTATCCATTGGTTTATTCAAAATTGTTGGCCTAAAATCTATGCGAAAGAGCCCAATGCTATTCTGAATGTATGCGGCAGCGGATCTGATAAAGCACTTTCCTCATTAATGAAACAAACTAAAGGCGTAAATCCCTTAGGCTTTGTTGATGATTTAGAGCCTATAATGCAAAAATGCAGATGTGCTATTGTTCCTCTACGATTTGGCAGTGGAATGAAAATAAAAACCTTTGATGCTTTGTATAGAGGGCTTCCTTTAGTAACGACTTCAGTAGGAGCAGAGGGAATTGAAATCGAAAACAAAAAGCATGCGTATATTGTTGATGAAATTGATGCCTTCGCAGAAACCGTAATTTCTGTTTTAAATGACACCAAAACCGCCACCACCCTTCGAGATCAAGGTAGATCGATCAGTAAAGAAAAATACAATTACCATTCAATGCTCAACAGCATGTTGAATGATATTAGCGCTATTCTCTAGTCTGGTAACATTTTTTTATTTTTTATACTGGCATTCGTGTCGGATTTTTGGCATTCAATTAAAAAATCAACAAATTATCTTAGCCCATGCCGCCTCTTAAACGATTGTTTCGACTTATAAAAGCCGACCAAAAGGATATTACTCGGATTTTCCTTTTTGCTGCATTAAGTGGGCTTATCAATTTGTCGCTTCCTTTAGGTATTCAAGCGATAATCACTTATCTGAGTGGTGGGATAATTTCAACCTCATGGGTCCTTTTAGTAATCTTCGTGATTCTCGGTGTAATTTTAGCTGGCGTAATGCAAGTGATGCAATTGTCCATCAGTGAAACTATCGAGCAAAGAATATTTCAGCGATCCGCCTTTGAATTTGCAGTGCGAATTCCTCGAATAAGGCTAGAACAAGTAGCATCAAAATATGCCCCTGAATTAATCAATCGCTTTTTTGACACATTATCACTTCAAAAAGGACTATCCAAAATCTTGCTTGATACGGGTGCTGCTCTGCTGCAAATCATATTCGGATTGATGCTTCTGAGTTTCTATCACCCATTTTTCATTTTATTCGGTTTCCTTTTGATCTTGGTTCTTTACATCGTCCTGAGGATAACTGGACCTAAAGGGTTGAAAACTAGCATAGAAGAAAGTACCTATAAATATAAGGTGGCGTATTGGCTCGAGGAATTGGCTCGTACAATGAACACCTTTAAACTAGCTGGTGAAACTAGATTACCAGAACAACGAACCGACTATCTTTTAGAAAGCTATTTACATGCGAGAAAAAATCACTTTAAAATCCTTGTTACTCAGTACTTAAACATTGTTGGATTCAAAGCATTAGTCGCTGGGGGATTGTTAATCATTGGAAGTTTGCTAGTCCTCGATAGTCAAATAAATTTAGGCCAATTTGTCGCTGCCGAAATTGTAATCATCCTGATACTAAATAGTGTGGAAAAGCTAATACGAACCATGGAGCCAATCTATGATGTGCTTACTGCTCTTGAAAAAATAGCTTCGATAACTGACTTGGAATTGGAGCGGGAGAATGGAGAATTATTTTACGACCCAGAAGCTAAGCACAAACCTCTGAGCATATCTATCAGTGATTTAGGCTACACTAACTCTCAAACCGGACAAAAGATAATTAAGAATATCAACCTTGAAATTGCTGCGGGAGAGCGTGTATTGGTGCATGGCTACAGTGGCTCTGGGAAAAGCACATTTTTAGAATTGCTTGCTGGTCTATACCAAACCTATGAGGGAACACTATCCTACAATGACATTCCTGCATCTTCCCTAAATCTGAGATCACTAAGATCTCAAATTGGTGACAGTTTAGGCGAAGAAGATATTTTTGAGGGCACAATAGAGGACAACATTATGTTGGGAAAACAATGGCTTTCGAAAGACCAATTAAAGTGGGCCTCTGAAAAAATAGGCTTATTAGATTACATCAAAAAACTTCCTCAAGGTTACCAGACTCAGCTTTCGCCTAAGGGAAGCGGCATACCAGAGCATATTGTTCGGAAAATTATGATTGCCCGATCGATCATTGAACAACCCCCTTTGGTCATTTGGCAGGAATCAATGATCGTTCTTCCCAAAAATGATAAAAACTGCATTATAGATTGTATGATGGACAAAGTACATCCATGGACACTGATAGTAAACTCGGCTTCCAAAAAAATTGCTGAGCGTTGTGATCGTATTCTGATACTTAATGAAGGAACGATAGACTTTAATGGCACTCCTGAAGAGCTATTTAAAAATCCAGAATTTACTGAACTCTTTTACGATTAATTATGCTGAATATTTCATCCAATCGTGTTGAACATTTAATTGACCTTAAAAAGTATAAGAGTCCGTTAGCTATTTATGCTTCGAAGCTCCCGCGTCAGTCGCTGCGGTGGTTTATGCTGCTTTTTGGTTTATGTATTTTGATTTCTTTTTTGCCTTGGACTCAAAATGTACAAGCAGATGGATTTGTAACGAATCTGAGGCCTGATCAACGTCCTCAAACGATAAACTCGGTAATTGCTGGTCAAATTGAGCGTTGGTATGTTCAAGAAGGGCAGTTTGTAAAAAAAGGTGATACTATCCTTTTCATCTCCGAAGTGAAAGATGAATACTTCGACCCTAATTTATTGATGAGAACCAAAGAGCGATTGGCTGCTCAAGAAGGCGGAATTGCAGCATACATTAAAAAGATCAGTGCGGTCGATCAACAAGTGGGTGCCTTGAAGGAGAGTCAAATCCTAAAAAAGCAGCAAGCTCAAAACAAACTCAGACAAGGCGAACTAAAAGTGAAAAGCGATAGCCTCGATTTAATTGCAGCAGCATCAAATATTGAAATCGCGGAGAAACAATATAAGCGACAAGAAAGTATGTATGAGCAAGGCTTAAAATCGCTTACAGACTTTGAAAATTATAGGCAGAAATACAGAGAAGCTGAAGCCAAGTTTGTGTCTGCCGAAAACAAACTTTTGACAAGTAGAAATGAGTTGATCAATGCAAAAATTGAGTTGACCTCTATTCAAGCCGATTACAATGATAAAATAGCAAAAAGTGAGAGCAACAAGTTCACTGCGCTTAGTGATATGCTAGATGCAGAGGGGAAACTTGCGAAAACGTTGAACGAGGTTTCAAACTACACGATAAGGTCTTCCATGTACTTCATCACTGCACCTCAATCTGGATATATAACTAAAGCTTTACAAAGTGGAATAGGTGAAACAATAAAAGAAGGAGAAGCTATTGTTAGTATTGTCCCAAACATCTCTGAACTAGCCGTTGAAATGTATGTGAGACCTATTGATTTGCCACTATTAGAAAAAGGAGTGCCTGTTCGATTTATATTCGATGGATGGCCCTCATTGATCTTCTCTGGGTGGCCAAATGTCTCTGTAGGAACCTATGCAGGGAGAGTTTTTGCAATTGATAATGTCACAAGCACAAATGGGAAATATCGAATTCTTGTCGCACCTGACCCACTAGAAGAAGTTTGGCCAAAAGAGCTAAGAATGGGTTCAGGAGCTCAAGCCATAGCATTGCTTAAGGATGTACCGATCTGGTATGAATTTTGGCGACAGTTGAATGGATTTCCTCCAGAGTTTTATAAGACTCAAGAGGCAATACCAGAAGATAAAAAGTGAGTTAAAAGCATATGAAGCATCTGTATTTCGTTTTTTTCCTTCTTTGCTTTTTCCGGCTTAGTGCGCAAGAAACACTGACGTATAAAGACTACATCACACAGGTCGTGATTATGCATCCTATTATGATGCAAGCTGATCTTCAGGTAGATCTTAGTGCAGCTAATCTAAGACTCGAACGAGGGATTATGGATCCCTATGTCGCTTATAACTTTGGAGATAAAGCATATGATAACAAAGATTATTATGAAAAGCAATCCTTCAAACTGGCTTTGCCTACTGCAATTGGAGTAGAAATCTTTGCTGGATATGCTGAAAACACTGGTTCACAAGTAAATCCCGAGCTGATAACCAGTAACTCCGGACAATACCAAGCCGGCATATCAATGCCAATAGGCTCTAGATTACTTTTCAATGAAAAACAGCTGGCAATAAAACAAGCTGATTTAATGGTGGATATGGCTATTGAGCAAAAGCGTATTATTATTAATGAGCTCCTTTATCGTGCAAGTCTTGCCTACTTAAACTGGTCTCTTTCAGCAGAATTGTTGTTCGTTCAAGAAAACGCATTAGACATTTCGACCGATCAGTTTTCATTTGTAAAGAAAGTCTTCGAAGGAGGAGATAGGCCCGCAATAGATACGGTTGAGGCTTTTCTGCAAGTACAAAATCGTCAATTTCAACTATTAGAAGCGCAGCAGCTCATCTTCTCCGCACAACAAATCCTTTCCAATTTTTTATGGGATGAAGAAGGCAATCCACTGATTCCCGCACAAGCACTTTTGCCTGAATCATTATTAAATCTTGGGAATTCCTTTAATACGGTTCAGGATAGCTTTTTGGTTTGGGACCAATCACTCATCATAGCCCATCCCGAATTAGCCATTAAACGCATCGGAATAGAAGCTCTAAATATTGAAAAACGAACTGCGATAAGTAATACTCTTCCTCAACTTGATCTGAAATATACTGCCTTGACTCCGGGAGTCAGCAATGCAGATATTCAAGCTCTAGGAATCAATGATCGCATGTTTGGTGTTGGAATTAAATACCCCCTTTTACTGAGAAAAGAAAGGGCTAAACTATCAGCTGTAAACATCAAAACTTTGGAAAAGACGCTTGACTTAGATGTCAAACAACTGTCTCTCCAGAACAAACTAAATGAGCAGGTATTTGCTTTTGAGACCAATGCACAGCAAGCCAGTCTATACAATCGAATGACTACGAATTATACAACTCTTTTGGAAGCAGAGAAGACCAAGTTTGCTATTGGTGAAAGCAGTGTGTTTTTATTGAATTCTCGGGAGAACAAGCTTTTTGATGCTCAAGCAAAACTTTATGAAACTCGTGCTAAGCAGACAAGCGCTGCATTTAAAGTAATTCAAACCGCAAACCAGGAATCATATTACCTGAACCTTATAAACCAATAAGCTTTAGACTAAAGCTCTAAGCTAAACTTGACAATTCATGACCTTAAGCCGAATAAGCCTCATTTTCATCCTAACCTTTTCGCTTGCCAGCTGCAGTAAAAAGCACGAAGGCACGCTACGCAATCAGAGCATCCGGCCTCTGGTGAAGAATGAAATCACAAAGCTAAATTCGGCTGTTATTGACGCTTTGAAAAACAAAGATCAAAAGAAATTAACCGATTTAATGACTGCTGATCTACGCGCTTCTGTCAATGAAACCTTAACACCATTTTTAGAGCAAACAAGTTCCATCATTAAATCAAAAGGGTTTAGTGCTGTGGATGAATACCACACAGTTAAACAAGAAGCTCAAAATGATGTAACGGTGATCTCTGGGAATGAAACTGACAACGATTACATCATACAATACCACAGTCCTTCTGAAGAATCATTTGTATCAATTTTAGAACCAAAACGAGACGGTGATCGCTACTTGGTCACAACATTTTACACGCGTGTTGACGATCAATGGAGACTAAACACACTCCAGTTTGGCAGGTATACCATCAGCGGATTTACGGCTCCTGAACTGTTTCGTATAGCAGAAAAAGAGGGTGGAAAAGAC
>Ga0115565_10003119_pt1 | contig 11995 bp, 10 predicted proteins | sample COGITO_mtgs_1105_FD_87199 | JGI IMG/M metagenome (GOLD analysis project Ga0115565, IMG submission 87199) | Pelagic marine microbial communities from North Sea - COGITO_mtgs_110530 | ecosystem: Environmental > Aquatic > Marine > Epipelagic | place: Germany:Helgoland, sampling site Kabeltonne... | reverse complement strand
TTTAAAACAAGAATATTAGCGAAAATTACAGCCATGACAATAATACAGTACATCAATAAATTCATATTTGATAGACCAATAAATAATATCAAAATAAATATTACTTAATTACACCCAACGGGTATATATATATCTTAAGGATGAATTTTTTAGAGTAAAGTATTTACAAAATTTCAAAATTGTAGTATGAAGACACTTAAATTTAAAAATCAAGTAGTACAAATAGATGCAGGAGAACTTGTGAGTTACCAAGTAGCAGGTCATGAAATAATCCATCAAAAAGGCGATCCTGGTTGGCAAAATGCGGATACAGAAATGTTTCCTATCATAGGGCCAACTAACGAGGCTGATTTTAAATTACAAACCCCAAAAGGCTATGGAGTGCAAGATCAGCATGGGCTACTGAGAGAAATGGAGTATATTGTGGGTGCTGTTACTGACACTTCTATCTCTTATACAAAATCGTATAGCGCAAATAAAAGAATACCAAATTCTAAGTATCCAGAAAAATCTACAGAAAAAGAGCTTTATTGGCCCTATGAATTTAAATTTTCTAAAGTTTTTCAATTAGATGAAAATGGACTTCAAATCACATTTATTGTAGCCGGTGTAGTAGGAATGCCATATATGCTAGGATATCATCCAGCATTTAAAATACATAATCAAAAGGCAACCTTAACTACTGCAATTAACAAAATAACCATTTCAGAAATTATTAACGTTGGTAATAGGGCTATGGAAGTGGCGGAGTGTTCTAAAATTATCTTAAGCGATAAGAAGGATATAGAAATTACTACTCAGGGCTTTGGTAGTTTTATGTTATGGACAGAAGTTCCTACCATGGTTTGTATAGAACCTATTACCTTTTATCCGTATGCGGTAGACCAAAAAAATCTATATAATGGATTTACACTTTTAGAGAATACACCCCAAAAATATAGTATTCAAATTAGACAATTGTAATGCTTTTAGTCAAAAAAATCAGGCTACAATTAAACGTAGTATTCGTAAATACTTAAAGCAGTGAAGCATCTTTTTCCTATTTTACAGTGGATCACTACCTATAAGAAATCGTATTTTTTAAAAGATGTGATTGCAGGGTTTACCGTAGGCATCGTGTTAGTACCCCAGGCCATGGCGTATGCTATGATTGCTGGTTTACCACCAGTTTATGGACTTTACGCTTCCTTTTTGCCATTGCTAACCTATGTATTTATGGGTACTTCTAGAAAAGTAGCGGTAGGTCCGGTAGCTATGGATTCGCTACTAGTTGCAGCTGGTCTTAGCACATTAAGTATTACAGACCCCTCTCAATATATAACCACGGTACTACTTTTAGCGTTTTTAGTAGGCTGTATTCAATTGGTTTTAGGGATTTTAAGAATGGGTTTTCTAGTTAATTTTCTATCAAAACCAGTTATTAGTGGCTTTACATCAGCGGCGGCTATACTAATAATTTGTAGTCAAGTAAAACATGTGTTAGGTATTAAAATACCAAACACCAGTCAGTTACATTATTTAATTCTTAGTGGATATGATCAATTACACACAACTAATTTTTTTGCACTTGGTATTAGTTTAGCTGGTATTGTTTGCATTATTTTAATACGGAAGTGGAATGCTAAAATCCCTACTGTATTATTAGTTGTAGTACTTACTATGCTAGCAACGTATCTATTTGATATTGGGCAATATGGGGTGCAATTGGTTGGAGAAGTTCCTATAGGATTACCAAGATTTACAACACCCGTTTTAGAGTGGACACTATTGCAACAAATAGCACCCATAGCACTCGCCTTAGCCCTAGTGGGTTATTTAGAAGCTATTAGTATTGGTAAGGCATTAGAAATTAAAAGTGGAGAAGAAACCATAAACGGCAATCAGGAATTAATAGCACTAGGTACCTCAAATATTATGGGTTCTTTTTTTCAGGCTTATCCTGTAACTACAAGTTTTTCTAGGTCTGCAGTAAATTACCAAGCAGGAGCTAAAACAAATATAGCGGCTTTGTTTAGTGTAGCCCTAGTAGTGCTAACACTCTTATTTTTAACTCCGCTATTTCAATACTTACCCAAAAGTATTCTTGCTAGTATTATAATGACTTCCGTTTTTGGGTTGATAGATATATCCTACGCTAGAAAGCTATGGAAGCATAGGAAAGACGAGTTTTATATAGTAGTTGTAACATTCTTAGTAACCCTATTCTGGGGAATTCAAGAAGGTATGCTTTTAGGTATTTTGGGATCGCTTTTGTTAATGGTGTACAGAACCTCTAATCCACATTTTGCAATTCTAGGAAATATAAAAGGTTCTGACTATTATAAAAACATAGCTCGTTTTAGTAGCGATGTTTTAGTACGTGAAGATCTGCTTATCATTAGGTTTGATGCCCAATTATATTACGGTAATTCAAGCTATTTTAAAAAGGCTATTTTAGAAAATATTCATTTAAAAGGAGAACAGCTAAAATGTGTTATTTTAAATGCAGAGGCTATAAATTATGTAGATGCAACAGGAGCAGATATGCTTTTGATGCTGATTAAAGAAATTCAAGAAAAAGGATATCAATTCTATATTGCAGGAGCAATAGGGCCTACAAGAGATGTTTTTTTCAGTAGCGGTATTATTCAGCAATTACATGGTGCGCCGCTATTTGCTAGAACAAAAGAAGCAGTTGCTTTTTTTGATAATCCTAATGTGAAGGCAACCATAGGGCGGCGCGTGGCACAGGAGCATAAAACATCAAAATAGTAAGAAAGTAGCATTTATTTAGCAATAGACTTGGAAATACAATTTTTATGATTTCGAATAAATCTTAAGTTCAATTGTTGAATTCAAGCGATAAACGCAACTTCTAAATTAAATAATGGCTAAATCCTACGTATGTTTTAGGGCTTTAGTTATTTGTCGTTACCACTTTCGTAAAAGTTGAAAATAAATATCAACGTGTTTATCAATAAAAACAAAAAACCCTACAAACATAGGCTTATAGGGTTTTAAAGTGGAGCCGGAGGGATTCGAACCCTCGTCCAAACAAGCAACGTCAGTGCTTTCTACATGCGTAGTCTTTACTTGATTTTCGATGCATGACCGACTAAAGACGGCCTATCATACACGTAGCTTCTTTAAGTTTTAGTGTTACTGCCAAAGCGAACAATAACCTTGTGTTGATATTTATGGTGCTCCTAAAAGAATCGCCATCAACAAGGGCTATTCAGGAACATCTCGCTTCCCTACCTGGTAGGGACGAGGCACATCCTACTATAATTCGGATTATGCGGCAAGAGCGTAATTTCTTTCGCCAATTAAAAGTGTGAAGTATGATATTAACGAGCTATTCCTCAGCGCTCGGCATGCTTACAATGCCATTCGTCTCGCTGTCAAAACCAGTCGGCCCCATAAGAATTAGTAATTTTGAAAAATCTAAGAATACTATTGAAATATCCTAAAATTAAAAATCTACTAATTTAATATGTAAAGTTACTTAAAAGTTTGGTTCATAAATCAAATTTACCTGTTTTAAAATGCAGCGTTTAAGTTGGAGTTTTATTGTTTAAGATATAATAGAGTCAATTTTTAAACTTCGATAGTAGGGCATTAGTGTTTAAGATACATTTCGCTGTTGCTAAGTGAATCGTATAGGCAGCACTGAATTACTCCTACATTCTTACGTTTTAATATCTCATGGAAGACTGTTAAATACATCGCTCTTTGATGAGGGAAATAGGGCGCGTAGAAAAGTATAATTTGATGTATTTATCACTAAAATTTAGCCATAGTTAAAAAACTATTACGTTATTATGGTAATCTACGTTTCATTTCTTCTACGATATTAAAGGCAGCTGGACAAATAGCTACATTTTTTAGGGTTAAGTGACTAATTTGCTGAAATTTTTTACGATCCGTATGCGGAAACTCTCTGCATGCCTTAGGTCTCACGTCTTATATACTACAATAATTATCAGTCCCTAAAAACACACAAGGTACTTGCTGTAGAACGTAATCCTGTTCTTCATCTAATTGTAAATAGGTTTCAATAAATTTTTGAGGTTTCAGCTTAAAAACTTTAGAAATTCTAGTGATATCTGCCGTCGTAAATAAAGGACCTGTAGTTTTACAGCAATTGGCGCAGGTTAAACAGTCGGTCTTTTTAAATTCAGCCTCGTGCAATTCCTTCATTAGATAGTCCAAATCTTTAGGAACTTTCTTTTTAAGTTTCTTAAAAAATTTAGCATTTGCAGTCTTTTGCTCTGCTGCCTTTTTAGGTAAATTTTTTAATAGCTCTTCCATACTTAAAAAGTTTCATTACAAAATTAGACAAGTTCTTCAAAAAAAATAGATTTTTACACCTTATACGTAACCATTATGCAGAAAGATATTATTGGTAGTGCATTAAAAGATTATATGCAGCAGAAAAATGCTAGCACTATACGCACTACTTCTTCTTTAAATGAGGAAGATGAACTGCCTGTATCCTACTTATTTAGGGATTTTGCTAATATGCCATCTATAGAGAAAGTAGCCTTAGCGCAGTGTAGCGGTTCTATACTAGATATTGGCTGCGGTGCTGGTAGTCATTCGCTTTACTTGCAAGAAAATGGTTTTGATGTTACTGCTATAGACCAATCTATAGGCGCTATAGAAGTTTGCAGACAGCGCGGTTTAAATAAAGCGGCTTGTAGTAATTTATTAGACTATTCTGGAGCCACTTTTGATTCGCTTTTACTACTAATGAATGGGATAGGTATTGTCGGTAAGCTAGTGTATTTAGAGAAATACTTAGAAAAAATGAAATTGCTTTTAAATAAGGGTGGGCAAATTTTATTAGACTCTAGCGATATTATTTATATGTTTGATGCGGAAGAAGATGGTGGGTATTGGTTTGATGCTGGCGCACCTTACTATGGTGAAGTTCAATTTGAAATGGCATATAAAGAGCAGAAGGGAGCATGTTTTAATTGGCTGTATTTAGATTTTAATACTTTAAGAGATGTGGCAGCAAAATGCGGACTCTCTTGTGAATGTTTGCAGGTTGGCGAGCATTTTGACTATTTGGCAAAATTATCTCTACATTAATAATAGAGTAGCGGTCTTGACGTTATAAAACTTTAAGTATCGCATGAGAAAAACCAGCATCATTTATTTTTGTATTCTCTTAAGCATATCTTTTAGTTGTACTAAGAGTGAAGTGAAAGAACCAGAACCTGTGCGTTTAAACCGTAATGCAAATTTGCTAGGTGCAGGAAGTTCTGCTAATGATATTCTTTCCAATGCCAATTTTGATACGTTGCAAGTAGAGATAGGATACGTTAGTGGTTTTAGACCAACAGATGCCTCCATAATAGCGTTTACAGATTTTTTACGCGAATATACTTTTAAAGAAAATATTGAGGTTACTTACCTAGAATTACCTACACCTAAAAAAGATAAACTCACGCTACAAGAAGTAGCAGATTTAGAGGTGAAGCATAGAACAGCTTATAATAAAGATTCTTCTCTAGCCATTTATATTTATTTTTCAGACGCTGTATCGTCAGAAGATGATGATGACATGGGTTTAGTGTCTTTAGGTGCCGTGTATAGGAATACCTCCATGGTTATCTACGAGGCTACTATAAGAAAACTGGCCTCGCAAAGTATGGCTATTGCGGTTACAGATGTAGAGTCTGCTACTTTAAATCATGAATTCGGTCATTTGTTAGGTCTGGTAGATTTGGGGTCTCCCGCCATTAATGATCATGAAGATGAGAATGCGCCTAACCATTGTAATGCAGATAGTTGCCTAATGCGTGCAGAATTACAATTTAACAATAACAGACGAAAAACGAATGTTACTAACAATCTACTAGACACTCCCGTTTGCTTATTATCTGGTAAAACAGTTTTAAGCTTATTATCATCTAAAGCTGCTAAAAATAATGCATTGGAGCTAGATAGCAATTGTGCCCTAGACCTTCAAATGAATGGGGGGAGGTAGTTAGTAAAATAGTCTATATTATTTAGCTTAATTTCTATAGATTCTAAGTGTTTTGCTAGTTATTAATTTCTTAAGAGCAATTGTTTTAGTAGTTAAATAGCACTGTGAGATAATCAAAAAACCTATTCCTTTTTATATAGCATCTTCTAAATGTTCAGAGAACCTTAGCTAAAAGAATGGAGCGTAAGTTGAACTTCTTATTTACGGAATATTTAAGTATTTATGCATCTGAAGGGAGACTTTCCACTTAGGGTTTGCCATAACATAAGCAACAATTAAGGGAGTTACCTTATCTCTAACACTCCACTCTGGTTGAAGGTATAAAATGCAATCTTCATTCACTAAAAGTGCTTGTTCTTCTGCAAAAATAAAATCGTGATTGTTATAGATAATCATTTTTAATTCATTTGCTTCCTCATAAATTTTGCTCTTTGGGAGCATGTTTTTCTTTGGGGATAAGCAAATCCAATCCCAAATACCTGATAATTCGTATGCCCCCGAGGTTTCTATATGAACACTAAGATTTTGTGCTTTTAAACCAGTGGTTATAGGCAGCATATTGTAAATAAGCGGTTCGCCGCCTGTAATTATAATTGTATCAGCGTTTTTCTTAGCATTGGCAATAATTGTTTCTATAGCAGTAGGTGGGTGAGTTTCCGCATTCCAACTTTCCTTTACATCGCACCAATGGCAGCCTACATCACAACCCCCAACTCTAATAAAATAGGCGGCAGTTCCCTTATGAAACCCTTCTCCTTGAATGGTATAAAACTCCTCCATTAGGGGTAACATTTCACCCTTCGCTACTGAGTTAAGTACTTCCGTTTTTTGCATGGTGTAAAGATAGGAATTTGGTAACTAATCTCTAAAATTTCGTAATAGGCATAAGAATGGACGTACTTAATGAAACTGTAGGAATTTAACTATTTATTCTAAGGTGTAAAATAGGAAGAGCCCACCCAAATTTCTCTAGGCGGGCTCTTTTCCATGGCATGTTTAAAACCTCAGAAATTTTTAGTGTTAATTTCTATTGTTACAAATAGGTTAAATTATACCTATGTCCTGTTTTAGGGAAAGTCCACTGTTTTAAAACTAGTCAAATTAAATATCATCAGTCTCACAATAAATAATACAAGCAACTTCTTGGTAGCTGCTTGTATCCATTGTAGGAATGGTTTCATCCGTATAAATAAATTCAATACTTTTTAATAAAGTAATTGCTTTTATATCGTCTGTAGTCTCATCGCTCAGATCCTTCCTTGTGTACGTGCTAGAGAGCATTACAGCTAAAATAGCGCCTAATAAAAGTTTCTTGTTCTTCATGTAAATAGGTTTTATAGACTTGGGATCCAATTAGATAACGAATATTATTTTGTACTTAGTATGATTAACCGACGTACTGCAAATATTACTTAATCTGCACAATTTTTGTTTATGAAGTAATAAGCTACTTAAATCTTGAAATCTGTATAGTGCTATAGTATTACAGTATGCGGCAATGTATCTTAAAATCCTTATTTTTGGGAAGTACTTGAACTTGAAAACTTGTTAGTACATTTTTAGTTTAATCTAGTAATTGAAATTAAAAAGATATGAAAGTAACAGTAGTAGGCGCAGGGGCCGTAGGAGCAAGTTGTGCAGAATACATAGCACTTAAGAATTTCGCCTCTGAGGTAGTAGTATTAGACATTAAGGAAGGTTACGCGGAAGGCAAAGCGATGGACTTAATGCAAACTGCTTCGTTAAACGGTTTTGATACAAAAATTACAGGTAGCACTAATGACTATACAAAGACAGCAGGAAGCGATATTGCTGTGATTACTTCGGGCATTCCTAGAAAACCAGGTATGACCAGAGAAGAATTAATTGGCATTAATGCGGGTATTGTAAAAACTGTTTCTAGTAATTTAATAGAACATTCCCCTAACGTAATCTTAATAGTTGTTAGTAACCCTATGGATACGATGACCTATTTAGTGCATAAGACAACCAGCATACCAAAACATAGAATTATTGGTATGGGTGGCGCTTTAGATAGTGCACGTTTTAAGTACCGTTTAGCAGAAGCTATGGAAGCTCCTATTAGTGATATAGACGGGATGGTAATTGGAGGGCATAGCGATACTGGAATGGTGCCTTTAACATCACATGCTACAAGAAATAGTATTCGTGTTTCTGAGTTTTTATCAGAAGATAGATTACAACAAGTAGCAGAAGATACAAAAGTAGGAGGCGCTACGCTTACTAAATTATTAGGAACAAGTGCTTGGTATGCACCTGGTGCTGCGGTTTCTGCACTAGTACAAGCAATAGCTTGTGACAAAAAGAAACTATTCCCATGTTCTACATTATTAGAAGGGGAGTATGGCTTAAATGATATCTGTATTGGAGTACCTGTTATATTAGGTAAAAATGGAATAGAAGAAATAGTAACTATTCCTCTTAGCGATGCAGAAAAGAATAAGATGCAAGAAAGTGCAGCAGGCGTTTCTAAAACAAACGGCTTGTTGTCTTTATAATATCGAATATAGCATATTAGAAGCCATCCCTTTTGAAAATTTCAAAGAGGATGGCTTCCTTTTTTAGAATTACTGGTAAATATATTGGCATATCTTAGGGTAAACCATATATTTGCACGTTGTTGTAAAATCTCACATAAATTTAGATAACCAATGCAGAATAAGGGACTTATAAAGCTTTTCGCTTTATTATTTGGGTTAGTTAGTATTTATCAGCTATCCTATACTTTCATTACAAGTAAAGTAGAAAAGGAAGCAGCCGTATATGCTAAAAGTCGGGTTTCAGACTCAGAACAAAATTATAGCGCGCAAAGAGATATAGTGCAAGCCAATTATTTAGATTCTATTGGTAACAATGAAATTCTAGGCTACACAAATTATAACGAAGCAAAGAAGAAAGAATTAAATAAAGGATTAGATCTTAAAGGCGGTATTAATGTAACACTTCAAATATCTGTAAAAGATATTTTAAAAGGACTTGCAAACAATACCAAAAATCCAGTATTTAATAAGGCTTTAGCCGATGCGGATAAAGCTTCTAGAGATAGTGATGATACCTACCTAGACTTATTTTTTGAAGCATTTGATAATATTAAAGGAGAAACTACTTTGGCTTCCCCGGACATATTTTCTAATAAAGCATTAAGTGATGAAATTAATTTTCAACTATCGGACGATGCTGTAAAGCCAATTATCCGTAGGAAAATTGACGAATCTATCACCTCCGCTTTTGAAGTGTTAAGAGAGCGTATAGATGGTTTTGGGGTAACACAACCAAACATTCAAAGAGAAGGTACTTCGGGTCGTATTTCTGTAGAATTGCCAGGAGCAAGAGATATCGCTAGAGCACAAGATTTACTTTCTAGTACGGCACAATTAGAATTTTGGGAAACGTATCCGCAAAGCAACACAAGCTTTAGTACATTTTTAATTCAGGCGAACGAGAAATTAAAGGGTATTGTCGATGTTAAAAATCCCGCTCCTGTAAAGGAAGAATCGGAATTAGATTCTTTACTTTCAGATGTTGCCGCAGACTCTTTAGATATTGCTGCTCAGGTAAATCCTTTGTACGATCTTTTAATACCAGCAAACGCGGGGCAAAACGCCATGTTTCAAGCGGCAATAAAAGATACAGCTACCATAGGGGCTTACTTAAGAATGCCAGAAATTCGTAGACTACTACCTACAGATATACAATTTGTAAAATTTGTTTGGGAAAGACCAGCAACAGAAGATACAGAGGTAATCAACCTATATGCATTAAAATCTAATAGAGAAGGCCTACCAAGAATTAGTGGTGATGTAGTTAGTGATGCCAGAGGAGAATTTGATCAGTTTAATAGCGCAGTAGTGACTATGAGCATGAACTCTAAAGGAGCTAAACAATGGCAAAAACTTACGAGCGACGCTAATGTAAATCAGACAGGTATTGCTGTAGTATTAGATAATAAAGTATATACTGCACCAGGTTGTTCTGTAGTAGGAGGTATCTCCGGAGGTAGAACAGAAATCTCAGGAGATTTTACAATTAACGAAACAAAGGATATTGCCAATGTTCTTAGAGCTGGTAAATTACCAGCTTCAGCAGAGATAATTCAATCAGAAATTGTAGGTCCCTCTTTAGGTCAAGAAGCAATAGATAGTGGTTTTATGTCGTTTTTGATTGCCATGCTTATTGTTTTATTATGGATGATTTGCTACTACGGTAAAGCGGGAATCTTTGCAGATGTTGCATTACTTTTAAACATCGTTTTAATTTTTGGCGTTTTAACAAGCTTAAATGCGGTACTTACTTTACCAGGGATAGCAGGTATCGTTTTAACTATAGGCATGTCTGTAGATGCGAACGTACTTATTTTTGAACGTATAAAAGAGGAACTCGCTAAGGGTAAAGGGAAAAGTAAGGCTGTTACGGATGGTTTTAGTAACGCACTATCTTCTATATTGGATGCTAACATTACCACAGGTCTAACTGCTATTATCTTGTTCATATTTGGGTCAGGTCCTATTAAGGGCTTTGCAACTACCTTGTTAATTGGTATTTTAACTTCGCTCTTTACGGCTATTTTTATTACTAGATTGTTAGTAGACTGGTATATTGGAGGTAAGGGAAGAACTTTAGATTTTTCAACACCAGTAACAAAAGGACTGTTTAGTAACTTTAAAATTGACTTTTTAATAAAACGGAAAGTGGCGTACGTAATATCAGGTATGTTAGTAGCAGCTGGTTTATTCTCACTCCTAGCAGGTCCTGGTTTGCAACAAGGAGTAGATTTTGTTGGAGGAAGATCCTACACTGTTCGTTTTGAAGAGCAGGTAAATCCTTCTGAAATAGCATCAGAACTAAACGGTGTTTTTGGCAGCGGTACTAACGTGAAAACGTACGGAGAATCTAATCAAATTAAAATTACTACACCATATAAGGTAGATGTAGAAGGTATAGCAGTAGATAACGAGATACAAGACAAGTTGTATAGCACATTATTTAAATACTTGCCAGATGGCATTACTAAGCAAGCATTTATTGTGGGTGGTGTTGATAGCTCTATAGGTATTTTACAATCTGTAAAAGTAGGTCCAACTATAGCAGATGATATTAAGAATAATGCATTTTTAGCCATTATAGGTTCGTTAGCGGTAGTGTTCTTATACATCCTTTTCCGTTTTCGTAAATGGCAGTTTTCTTTAGGAGCAGTAGCCGCAGTTTTTCATGATGTTTTAATAGTGCTAGGGGTATTTTCTATATTTGGAAAGTTAATGCCTTTTAATATGGAAATAGATCAGGCTTTTATAGCAGCTATCCTTACCGTTATTGGGTATTCTTTAAATGATACCGTGGTAGTGTTTGACAGGATTCGTGAGATTATCGCAGAAAGAGGCTGGAAAGGTGGCGAAAATATTAATACAGCCATCAACAGTACTTTGGGTAGAACTTTAAATACTTCTCTTACTACTTTAGTAGTATTGCTAACCATATTTATTTTTGGTGGCGAATCTTTAAGAGGCTTTATGTTCGCTATGATTATTGGAGTAATTATTGGTACGTATTCATCTATATTTATTGCAACACCAATTATGTATGATGCTTTAGACAAGAGGGTTAGTTCTGGTGAAGAGGTAGCTGTAATTGAAGAAGAGTAATTGTGAAATTATAATAATATTGAAAGGGCTGCACATCTGTCTAGCCCTTTTTTGTTCTTAAATTCTATAGGTGCAAAGATAAATTCATTAAAAGAATTATCAAGTCCGTGAGGTTTGTATTTTCTTATTGCTCAGAATAGTTTCAAATTGGCAGCTACGACTCAAGTATCGGCTGATAGTTCTCTTCTTTAAAATAGTTTATTATACAAATTTAACTACAACATGTCGCTAATATCATTATTGTAATGATAATTGCTAGTGATTGATTTTATGGTTTCTTTGCTCATGTTCTTCACAGTTTGATGTATCCATCGCTTGAATTCCTTCATAGACTCAAACCTTTGGTTTTTAAACCTGT
>Ga0115565_10003118_pt1 | contig 11995 bp, 12 predicted proteins | sample COGITO_mtgs_1105_FD_87199 | JGI IMG/M metagenome (GOLD analysis project Ga0115565, IMG submission 87199) | Pelagic marine microbial communities from North Sea - COGITO_mtgs_110530 | ecosystem: Environmental > Aquatic > Marine > Epipelagic | place: Germany:Helgoland, sampling site Kabeltonne... | reverse complement strand
TTTTTATTTTTTTTTTTTACTTTTTCTATTTCCAGCTGATTTTGTTTTTCTATTTCCAGCTGATTTTGTTTTTCTATTAGATGATGATTTAGATTTTTTTTGTTTTGCGGCATGCTGTGTGAATGATTCTGCTGCTAATTTCGCTCCCGGACCACCTGGCATATATTTTAAATGCTGTACTAAAGGCGCATTTCTTGCTGTATGAGATGTATTACGCCGCGACGCATTTCTATGTCCATATATGCGTTGCATCTTTCTATTAAAATCTAGCCTTAATCCTTGTTCAGTTAATGGAACATTACCTCTAGATCTAGGTTGTGGGGTAAAAAGATTCTGTATTTTTCGATCCATTCTATATTATTATATTAGAAAATAAAAAATTATAATATTTTATATTAATATTCTTTAATTAAATATAATTTAATTAAATATAATTAAAGAATATTTTTAATCATCATCCGAATCTACTTCTAAAATAACTCCATCTGTTTCATCAAATCGCCCAATCTCAAGATGTGTTTTGATATCATATAATGTATTATCGTGTGCCTTCAGGTATCGTATTCCATTAAATTCAAATTCTACCACACCAACTGCTTCTTCTTCTTCTTCTTCTTCTTCTTCAGAATTATCAACATTAGATTTATCATTAAATGCGTCAAATACCGGTTCTTGGGCTTTTACAGTTTCTTTTAGTTTTTCCATATCAATAATAGATGATTCACTATCTGAATCGGATACAACAGTACTTTTTTTGGGGCGCCCTCGTTTTTTTGGTTTTGCCGGTTCGGCGTTTTTTGGTTTAGTAGTTTCTTGTTGTGTCTGTTCTGTTTTCTTAGGTCGTCCTCGTTTACCAACTTTCAAATCAAATTGTTCTGATGGAATAGTAAAATCTAATTTTTCCGCTTCCATAATTGCTTCATCCATAGAAATATCCAGTTTCTTCATAATATTTCCATAATTCACCGGGGATTTACCCTTCGGGTCCTTAAAATCATTTCCCATTTTAATACGGTCATAAACATATCCGTATGTTGGTTTATGATTTGGATTATTATCCACTTGAGCCTTGCATGTTTTACAAAGCGCAATCTCTTCACCATCAAATGTATCCAAAATTTGTTCTGTACTCAAATTTGTACATTGAGTATATAAACCATGATTCAATCGAATTGCATCACAATTTCCAGTAATTTTTTTACCACAAAATGGCAAGGGAATTTTTGATGAATTGGATTTTTTAGATACTTTTGATACCGCCGATGCAGTTGATTCGTTAGAGTCTCGTGGGAGTTTTGGTCCTTTACGATTTTTTGTAGATTTTGCTTCTTTGTCAATTACTAACTTATCATAATTTAACAATGCAAGTCCTTCATCAAAATCAAAGTTAAACTTACTACTTAATTCTCTAACAATTCTATAACCTTCCATCTGTAGAATAGATTTAAAACAATTCGTTGCGAATTTATCAATTGTAAGAGTTGGAATCGATTCGGACATTGTAGTTGACATTGTTTGTTGTTGGTTCGCTATCAACATTCCATTTATTTTCAATTTTTTTTAAACAAGGCGAAAAAAATAGTATTTTATTTATTTTATTATAATTAATTTTCAGAATCTGAGACTGGGGTTTTTACATTATTTTAATATCTATACTGAAATGCTTTGTAATTTACAATATATATTTTAGTAATATTTTCTCAATAACAAATTTTTTTACAATTCTCAAATCGAAAAATCGTTTTTGGACATGGAATTTCTATGTCCATTTTTTTAAAATCCAGATTTATATTTTCGAAAAAATGAATTTAGACGATAATGCTCTAAATCCAGAAATTTTAATTATTAAACTGTGATTGTAAAAAAATATTTATTTTCTGAAAAAATAATTTAGGCATTTTTTGTGTAAGTAATATATACTTACAAATGGCTTGTCAAAAAATATCGTGTAAAAAATCTATATTTATTTGTGAAAAATGTACATTTAAATGTAGCAATAAATATAATTATAACAAACACCTTTTGACAAAAAAGCACAAAATACTTACAAATACTGACACAAATACTTACAATATTGATGTAAAACATGTCAAAAATATATTTATGTGTGAATGTGGAAAAGAATACAAACATAGACAAAGCCTACATAATCATAAAAAAATATGTGATTATGAAAAAAATAATGAAATAAAAATAAATAAAAAGGAAGAAGAGGACTATAAAGAATTGTTGCATTCGGTAATAAAGCAAAATACCGAATTACAGAAGACTATAACTAATTTAATACCAAAGATCGGTAATACAACAAATAGTCATAATAATATAAATCAGAAATTTAATATCAATGTATTTTTGAATGAAGAATGTAAAGATGCGTTAACAATGGAACAGTTTATAGATAAAATAGAGGTATCAATGGGGAATTTATTATTAACAAAAAATAAAGGAATCGATGAAGGAATCTCGAATATATTTATAGAGAATATGAGTAAACTTTCACTCTATGAAAGACCGATGCATTGCACGGATTCGAAGAGAGATATTATATATATAAAATCCGATGCTGATAATGGCGATGATGCGCAGTGGGAAAAGGATACAGATAAGGAAAAAATAAAGAGAGCAATTAAACGAATAGAATCTAAACAACATAAAAATTTGGGTATATGGATGGAAGAGCATCCAGGATGGGAAGATGACGCTGCTCTAAAAGAGGAATATTTGGAATTAATGAGGTCATGTACAACCGATGTAAAGGATCAAAAAATAATAAAGAAGGTGTGTAATACTGTGAAGATAGATTAAATAAATGGGCAAAGCCCATTTAAACTCTCCTAACTACGTTATAATTTAGTTATTTATCGAAATAAATAATGTTATTTATTTTATATGATATTATTTGTTACAGGTGGAGCAGGATTTATTGGTTCAAACTTTATAAATAAATATTTTGAAATTTATAATAATTCAGATGATTTAAAAATAATAAATTTTGATGCTTTGTATTATTGTGCGGATCAAAATAATGTTTCAGAAGAAATTCGCAAATCATCAAAATATCAATTCATTAATGGTAATCTTCAATCTTATGATCTTCTAAAATATATATTTTTTACAAATAAGATTACTCATATAATACATTTTGCAGCACAATCTCATGTTCAAAATTCATTTACAGATGCGCTTCAATATACAAAAGATAATGTAGTAGGAACTCATAATTTATTAGAAATTTGTCGACTATATTGTCCAACTTTAGAGAAATTCATTCATGTTTCAACTGATGAGGTATATGGAGAATCAATGATATCGAGTTATGAATCTTGTAAAACAGAACAATCGGTTTTATGTCCAACGAATCCATATGCTGCATCGAAAGCGGCTGCTGAAATGTTAGTTCAATCATACAATCATTCTTTTAATATGCCAATAATAATAACTAGAGGTAATAATGTATATGGTCCAAATCAGTATCCTGAAAAAGTTATACCGAGATTTATTGAACAATTAAAAGCAGGAAAAAAAGTAACAATACAAGGCGATGGGTCTTGTGTTAGAGCATTTTTACATGCAGAAGATACAGCTGATGCCTTTATAAAAATATTAGAAAAGGGCAAAATAGGAGAGATATATAATATAGGGTGTGACGAAAACATGGAATATTCAATGATGGAAGTAGCTACAATATTGATACAGAAGATTAAGGGAGAAGAAGCAGTAATAGAAGACTGGATAGAATATATAGAAGATAGACCATTTAATGATCAAAGATATTATATATCAAATGCAAAGTTAAAAGAATTAGGATGGGAAATTCAAGTAGGATTTGAGGAAGGAATAGATAGATTAATATAATTACTCGGTACTTAATTTAATTGTTGCACCGCCATCCATAATTAAATTTGAACCGGTTAAGAAATTATTTTGAAGTATATAATAAACAAAATCAGCTACATTTTTTGGAGATCCTATTTTTCCCAATAAATGTTTTTTACCTAAATTATTTATTAAGTCATTTGAATTTCCATGCCCAACGTGACCACGTTCTAATCCCGATCTCAGCATCTTTGTATCGATTGCTCCTGGTGAAATACTATTTACTCTAATTCCAAATTTACTTAATTCAATTGCCATATTTCTTGTTAATCCAACTAGGGCAGCTTTTGAAGATGAGTATGCTGATATTTCATCAGATGTGTTCACTGCATGAACAGACCCAATATTTATTATATTACTATTATCACTATTATTTAATAATTCTAATCCATATTTAGCTAATAAAAACGAAATTTTAACATTACAATTATAAGTTTGATCCCATTCTATTTCGGATAATTCCCAAATTGGTTTACATATTTGAATTGCCGCATTATTTACAATACAATCTAATCTATTATACAATATTTTTATATCATTTATAATTTTTTTTATAGCATCTGGTTCAGTTAAATTTTTACAAATAAAAGTATCAATATATTCTTTATTATTACAATCATCTTTGTCTATACCAATAACAGTCCAATTATATAATTTAAATTGTTTTGCGATTGATTGTCCAATATCACCATTTACTCCAGTAATTAATACAACTCTATCTTTATTTAATAGTTCATATTGATGTAGAGTTTTTGCCATAATAAAATTACTTTCGGTATCTATATCAGTAGATTCAACATCATCCATAATATAAATATATGGTTTATATCCAATGCGATGATGTCGTTTAAATAAAATATCTTTAAGAAAAATATACACACATGAGTTTTCTTCATATAAAGGTTCTAACTCTTGAGTTGGCAATAATTCATTGGGATTATGATTTAATGCTTTCACTTCATCATTAAAAGTATATAATCTAGTTTGCAATTTTTTAGCAGTAAACAAGCTATCATAACCATTTTTTTCTTCTTCAATAAATGTTTTGATGCAATTATCAAAAGTTTCACATGATAATATAGGATTTGTAGCATGGGTTTGAACAAAATAATCATACTCTAAATTTAAACTAGTAATAACATTTTCTAATAATACATTTACAGGAGTCTTTCCAGAATGTAAATGTTCTGGTCTATCATAAACAGTAATAATAGTATTTGAAAAATCATTTTCTATAATTGATTTAACTAATGGGCTATTTGTGTCTATTACAATTTTATCAATTAAATTAGATTTTAAAATAGTATTTAAAATTATAGTAAATAAGGGTTTTCCATTAAAATCTCTATAATTTTTTCCAGGAACTCTTTCAGATATATGTTTAATTGGAATAATTACACATATAGATTTTTTATCCATATAAATTTATTAGTATTATCATTTTTAAATTAATTTTAAGATAATTAATATGTATTAGATAATTTACAGTTTAATTCTTTATTAAAATTGCTGGCGTTATATGCGCTATGATCATTATAAAACCAAATATAAAATTCATCTAAAGTAGTTATTGATTTTATAATATTAGTAAAATTAATGCAACTATTGTTTTCTCTCTCTGATCTGATAGATAATAATTCAATATCCATATTATTTTTAGTTTCAATATATTCTATATTGATTTTTGTATCAAATAATTTATTAAAAAAATCAAAAATTATTTTGGTTCTATCTATATGAAATGTAGACGTAATTAGATATATATATTTTAGATTTAAAGGAATTATAAAATTTAAAAATGAAAAAAACCCATTACCAATAGTATCATATGAAGACCACTCTGTAAAAATTCTATTAGCGGGAATATTCTTACTAATTAGATATTTAGCACTCATAGTTGATTCATGTATTGTATATTTATTTATATCTAATATATTAGGTTTATGGTATGTTCCACCACCGATACAATAAAATAAACTATTATTGCAGATATCTAATTCTAAAGCATTATTTAATCTTTCTATAACCCAAGGATTATTATTTCCTATATCAGTTAATCCACCAGCTAATATAAAAATATGTTTTTTATTTTTCATTTAATATTTTATAATAATAATATTTATAATAATAAAAATTTAAACATATAAACAATTATTATTATAAATGAAAAAGATTTTATTAACATGTCCTCCAATGATTAATAGAATAACTGAATATACTGATTTAATAAAAAAATATAATTTTGAAATAATTATTCCTAATTTTAAACAAATAATGAATCAAGAAGAATTATGTGAAATAATTGGTAATTATGACGGCTGGATTATAGGTGATGACCCCGCTACTAGAAAAGTATTTGAAAAAGGACAACTAGGTAAATTAAAGGCATCTATAAAATGGGGAGTTGGTACTGATAATGTCGATTTTGATGCTTGTAGCGATTTAAAAATCCCAATTACAAATATACCACAAGTTTTTGGAGAAGAAGTGTCTGATGTTGCTATTGGGTATCTTTTATGTTTAACTAGAAGATTGCATATAATTAACGATGGTCATAAAAATAATGAATGGTTAAAACCTACTGGAGAAACACTAGTAGGGAAAAAGGTCTGCTTAGTTGGGTTTGGGGATATTGGTAGATGTATAGCAAGAAAATTATTAACATTTAAATTAGATGTATGGGTATCTGATCCAGCATTTTCAAAATCTACGGTTGATGGTTTAATAAAAGCTGGATATGGTTGGGGAGATTTAACAATAGATATAGAAACATTAAGAGAATTACAGTCTGTTAATATAGATAAATTAGATAAATGTCTAGAAGATGCGGATTATATTATATGTTGTTGTCCATTAAATAAATATACATACCATTTAATAAATAAAGAAAAAGTTTTAATGTGTAAAAAAAAAGTTAAGATTATTAATGTAGGAAGAGGACCAGTTATTTGTGAAAAAGATATTTGTGAACTTTTAGAAACTGGATTTATAGATAGTGTTGGGTTTGATGTATTTGAAGAAGAACCATTATCCAAAGAAAATAATTTACGAAATTATAAGCAAAATATTTTCGGATCTCATAATGGTTCTAATACAATAGAAGCTGTAGATAAAGTAAGTGCAATTGCTTTAGAAAAACTATATAGATTTTTGAATAAATAGTTATGATTTAGTAATTATGATTTAAATAATTAATATGAATAACTTATTATAATGAATACTCAAGAAAACGAGTTAAAAAGCAGCCATTTAAAACAAAATTATTGGGAAAACACAAATTCAGATACACTTCAGGCAGCAAAAAATGCTATGACATTAGGTGATCAACAAATTGAGGGCGATGATTTTCAACTTTATGGAGATAGATTATGTAAAAGAATTATAAATTTATATGAAATATATTCAAATAAAAAAATAGAAGTCTCATCTGTATTAGAGATTGGATGTGGTATGGGTAGATATGCTTTACCATTTTCAAAACAATCTAAATTTTATTATGGAGAAGATATTTCAGAAGAAATGATTAAAGCATGTATAAATTATTTAAATAATCATAATCTAAATAATTATGAAATAAAACATAATAATGGTTTACAATTACAAACTACTCAAAAATTAGATTTTATATTTTCAACAGGAGTTTTTCAACATATTGTTTTATTTGATGTAATTGTTAATTATATTAAACAATCAATGCAATTATTGAATGATAATGGAATATTTATATTTCAATTTATGGGATTTTATACAAATACAAGTGGTTCTGGAAAATGTGGGGCTCAAATTAAAGCAAAAGATTTAAATAAATATTTAAAATCAGAAGATACAATAAAATATAAAATTAAAGAAATTAATATAGACCCACATGATCCAATGAAACAAATATTTATTGTTTTAGAAAATACTAATGGGAATGAAAATGAACGAGATTTTGAATTATTTAAAATGACAGAACGAAATTTTAGAACAGAAGGAATTTTTGATGACCTAAAAAGCTATCAATCACATAGAGATTTATGGTCAAAAAATGCGATAAGAGAAATAAATAAACTAACATTTTATACATAAAAATATTAGTATAAAAATATATTATAATTACATAAATATGTTAACATATTTATTTGATTTAGATGGAACTTTAGTATATACTGATGAAATATATAAAAAAGTATGGAATACACTACTTAAAGAATATAATATTTGTGTAGATACTGACTTCTTTAATACTTTTATTAAAGGTAAGTCAGACACAATATTTGTTAGATACTTAATAAATAATATAACTCCAGAGCAATTGAAAATAATATCAACTAATAAAGATAAATTATTTATAGAATATTTAAGTAAATCAAATAAGAATATTCTATTTGATGGAGTATATAATTATATAGAAAGTATAAAAGATAATAAAATAGCAATTGTTACAAGTAGTAATAAAAAAAGCGCAGAATTTATTCTAAAATATACCAAAATAGACAAATTTATAGACATATTGATTGCTTGTGAAGATACTATAAATCATAAACCACATCCTGAGCCATATTTAAAATCTATAGAAATTTTGAAAGCAAATAATAATGAATGTATAATATTTGAAGATACATTAACTGGATATTTGTCCGCAAAAAAAACAGGTGTGAAACTAATCTGTTTATATGATAATTTTAATAATACAAATGATATAAAAAGTTTATCAGAATTTAAATTTAGTAATTATAATAATTTAATTAAATATAATTTATTAGATTATAACAATTCCATTATAGATAATTATAGTGATAAGATTAAACAAACATTAATTAATTATCCAATAAAAGAAATAATTAAACATGAAGAAAATTTGAAAACAGGATATATATGTGATATAGATTCATATACTATTGTATATAAAAATAATAATAAAGAAAATATTATATTGAAAATAAGTAATTCTGGTAATGAATTATCTAAGGTAGCTACTAAATTAGATATGTATAATAAGGAACTATATTTTTATAATAATATATCAGAATATATACAATGTATTAAAATCCCAAAAGTATATGGTTCATTTATAACTGATAATAGAATAGGAATTTTATTAGAAAATTTACATAAATATAATGGGAATTTTAATATTAATTTAAATAATAATATACAATTATTATTATTAGTAGTGAAAAATATATTTTCTATGCATAAAAATTTTTATTTTGAGACACCAGAACATGTGCCACCTATTATGAAATCATTACAAAAAAATAATGAAATAAATTATTATAAAGAATTAGTTAATGGAAGATTCGATAAATTTATAAATAAATGTAGAATATTATTATCACAAAAAGAAATTGATATACTACAACATATTAATACTAATTATGATAAAATATTAAATGAAAGTTCTGAATTTCCATTGAGTTTTTGTCATGGAGATTTAAAAAGTCCAAATATTTTCTATTTAGATAATGAAATACCTTATTATTTAGATTGGCAATATATTCATTTAAATAAAGGTGTTTCCGATATTATATTCTTACTTGTAGAAAGTATAGATTTTGATATTAATATAGTGTCTATTGTAGAAAAATTTTACTATACATTGTTAATACAAAGTGAAAAAAACATATCATATGAACAATATATGATAGAATTTAAAAACGCATTATGTATATTTCCATTTTTTGTAATAGTGTGGTTTAATAGCGAAGATAGTGATAAGTTAATTGATAAATGTTTTCCAATTAGATTTTTGAAAAATGTATTAAAATATTATAATTATTATTTATAATATATATGAAATTATTAATAGAAGTAGGAGCATGTGATGGGCACGACAGTTTAATTTATTATAATCGTGGATATAAGGTATATACATTTGAACCACAAAAAATATTATATGAAAATTTATATGAAAAAACTAAAAATTATTCTAATTATATCTTTGAACAATTAAAATGCCAACAAAACTGAATTTCTAGTTACTTTTAATTATATATGTATTATATATAATATGTTTGAAGGTCATTATAATGGTTGGATAAAAAGTAGAATGTTAGCAATAAAAAAATACATGGATATAGAAAATTTAAACGATAAAACTTTGTTAGAATTAGGTTGTGGTCATGGACATAATGGTAATGAATTTTATAATTTAGGTTGTAAAGTAACTTCTACAGATGCTCGTTGTGAACATATCCAAGAAGGTAAAATAAAATATCCATATATTAATTTTGAAATTTTTGATGGTGATAAAGAGAAAATCAATAAAAAATATGATATTATTTTACATTGGGGTTTATTATATCATCTTAATGAAATAGAAAATCATTTAGCTAATGTATGTAAAAATTGTGATATAATTTTATTAGAAACAGAAGTATCAGATTCAGATGATGAAAATTTTTATATTGTAGTTAATGAATCTAAAGACGGATATGATAAAGCTTATAATCTGAGTTCATTAAGACCATCCCCTAAGTATGTTGAAAAAGTATTAAGTAATAACGGTTTTAAATACTTTATGATTACAGACCCAATTATTAATTCACAACAACATATATATGATTGGAAAATCAAAAATAAAAAAATATGGAAAAATGGAATGAGAAGATTTTGGATTTGCTGGAATAAGAATGTTGATGAAAAACAATTATTTAAGATTAATGTCTTGGTATAATATTATATTACAAATTGCGAATTTAATGTTTATTTAAAAAAAAATATAAATATATAATAATGAAAATAGCAATATTAATATCTGGATTAACAAGAGATTATGAAAAAACTTATTCAAATTTGAAAGAACAATTATTAGATAAATATGAGTGTGATATTTTTATATCAACATGGGATATAATAGGTTGTTATAATTTACATAGAAATAAAAACTATACTAACAATGTAAATTGGTGTAATATAAAAAATAAATTAAATATTAGTAATTTTATTGAAAAATATAATCCAAAAAAAATAAATATTGAAAATTATGATAATTGGGAAATAAAAATAACACCTGAAATAAATAATTTTTTAAATTATTATAACTTTACTAGTTTTACTAAAAATTTAAATTCTCTTTTTGCTCAATGGTATAAAATTAAAGATGTTTTTACTATTTTTGAAAATTATTGCAATGAAAATAATAAGAATTATGATATAATTATTAAACTTCGGTTTGATGTATTTTTTAAATTACCAGATTTAAATACAATTAATAATGATAATATATATTTTTTAAACAAATGGAGAGAAAACACGCCACAAGATTACATATTTTTTAGTAAAAATTTAATAAATATAAAAAAACTTTTTCTATTATATAATTTTATAATTAATAGAAATAATAACCTCAATCATTCAAAATTTAATATACAAAAACAAGGTAATACGGGTGCTACATCTGAACTCATACTATATCATTTTATTATTGATAATAATATAAAACACAAGATTTTAAATTTCAATACATCATTAAGTACGGGTATTTAATAACTATTTTTTAGAAATTACCAATTTATCATATAATTATTTCATACTATTTATACGTTCTATTATTTTATTATATATCCATTCAGAACCTTCATACGTTAAATGCATATTATCTACCGTATATTTTTGAATATCATTATCATTCCATTCTAATAAATTTATTATATTATCAAATTTATTTATTGTTAATTTTGAATATTCAGAAATAATATTTATATTTTTTGGTCTTCCTAATTTATTAACTAATAAATAATTACCTTCCCAATTTTCAACAATATTGTTAGTATTTATATATATTAATTTTTCATTAAATTTTTGTAAATATGGAATAATAATTTTTTCAAAAATGTTGATTGATATTAGACTATATGTTTTTTCATTTTTATAAATAGTATTATAAGGATTATTTATAAGATTATTAATAAGATATGTAGGAACTAGCTTTTCAATAATTAATTTTTTATTATTATAAATATCTATAAAATTTGAATATGGTCTAGGTGAAAATTCAACAACACCAACATACAATATAATTAAATCATATTCATCAATTTGAATATTCTTATTTTCAATATTTGCTATAAAATCAAAAGTAGTAGTCCATGGGTATGGACATAATATAAGTTTACATATATATCCTAAATTTATA
>Ga0115565_10003116_pt1 | contig 11999 bp, 8 predicted proteins | sample COGITO_mtgs_1105_FD_87199 | JGI IMG/M metagenome (GOLD analysis project Ga0115565, IMG submission 87199) | Pelagic marine microbial communities from North Sea - COGITO_mtgs_110530 | ecosystem: Environmental > Aquatic > Marine > Epipelagic | place: Germany:Helgoland, sampling site Kabeltonne... | reverse complement strand
GTTCCCAGCCTTGACCACTGCCTAGACGTATCTGAAAATGATGTAAAAGGATGCCTCGTTGTTCCGGGATTCATTGATGCCCACACGCATATTAATGGCGGCGGTGGAGAATCTGGGCCCTCAAGCCGGGTGCCACCTGTTGCGTTGTCTCGCTTCACGATGGCGGGTGTTACCAGTGTGGTCGGGGTCTTGGGTACAGATGATTTAACCCGCACGACCCAGTCGCAAATTACTCAGGTTTACGGCCTGCGTGAGGAAGGTATTTCCGCATGGTGTCATACCGGAGGATACCACGTTCCGCTCACCACTCTGACCGGAAACGCCCGATCTGACATTGTGTTTATCGAACCCATTATCGGCGTTGGTGAATTGGCGCTCAGTGATCATCGCTCTAGCCAGCCGACTTACGATGAGTTTCTGCGGATTGCCAGCGATGCTTATGTGGCCGGATTGATGACGGGAAAAGCCGGCATTGTTCACATTCATATGGGCGACGGGCCTAAAGGTCTGAGCATGGTTCGCAAAGCACTTGAAACCAGTGAAATTCCGTCCCGGACCTTTAACCCCACACACGTTAATCGAAATAAAGAGCTGTTTGAAGAAGCTCTCGAACTTGTTGGGCTGGGTGTGACAATTGATATAACTGCCTACCCCACCGACGAGGAAGATAAAAAAGGATTGTCTGCTACGGAGGCTTTTCTGAGGTACAGAGAAGGCGGGTACCCGGCGGGTCAATTCACCTTCAGTTCCGACGGCGGAGGCTGCCTGCCAATTTTCAATGAGCAAGGTGAAATGCTGCACATGGGCGTTGGCGACTCTTCCTCTCTCAGTCACACCCTGAAACTCTTATTAGATATGGGCATACCGGCAGAGGACGCCTTACGGCCATTAACCAAAAATGTTGCCTCTCTTTTGCGGTTGCACAGCAAAGGGCAAATTGCCAAAGGCTGCGATGCGGACTTGGTCATTCTTGATAACTTGAACAATGTGAGTGACGTGATGGCTATGGGGAAATGGCATGTCCGTGGTGGTGATGCTATTATTAAGGGTACCTTTGAAAACCTGTATACCTAAATCTGTTCTCTCTAAATCTTATTTGGAAATAATAATCTAAATGTGTCCTTCAATTGTTGCCGATCATCATAATCGTGGATTTATTATACCCATTGGTGGGGCCGAACGCAGAGAAAAAAAGCCAGTTATCCTACAACGGTTTGTTGATCTATCCGGCGGTCCAGATTCCCATATCGTTATTGTTCCAACGGCTTCACGTGCCGATGAAACGGGGCCTAATTACATCAAAGTGTTTGAGAATCTGGGTGTTGAAAATGTCGAATACCTTCCCATCACCAGCCGAGAAGATTGTCAGAACCAAGCGTATGCGGAAAGCCTTGATAGGGCGACGGGTATCTTTTTGACGGGTGGCAATCAACTGCGCCTATCAACCATTCTGGGCGGCACAGTAATCGCCCAGTCGATCCGCAAACGCAACGCGGAAGGAGTTCCCGTTGCTGGAACGTCAGCTGGTGCTTCGATAATGTCCGAGCACATGATCGCCAGCGGTGAAGGCAATAAAACACCCAAATCAGACGGGGTTAATCTGGCTCCTGGACTTGGCTTAACCAATGCAGCGATCATTGATCAACATTTTACCCAACGAAACCGGCTCGGGCGTCTTTTTTCGGCAACGTCGTATAACCCTTTCCTACTGGGGATTGGTATTGATGAAGATACCGCCGCTTTTATTGGGCCCGATGATATGTTTGAGGTCGTGGGTAGTGGCTCTATTACCATCGTTGATGCAAGCAACCTGACATATTCCTCCATGTGGCAAGCTGGGAAAGGCGAAGCTCTCTCCTTGCTTGGTCTTAAAGTTGACTTATTAGCTAAAGGTTGCCGGTATAATATTAGCACTCGTCAGGCTTTTGCTCCCTAACTGTTTAATAATAGCCATAATTAGCAATATCGTTCACTTGCGCACTTGCAAACTTGCCATTTACCGCCATTTTCATGACCATATAAAAATGAGAATGATGTGAGATTATAACCCCTAATTTCTAGGTGATTTTATCTATGAAGGTTGTTTCAACCAATGTTTATGTTGGGCCAAATGTCTGGGCTGGATTCCCTCTGATTAAACTTGTGCTTGATCTTGGCATATTGGAGGACTGGCCATCGGCTAAGTTGGGGGTCACCTTTATAGACGATTTGATCACTGCCCTGCCCGGGCTTGACGAGCATGGCTGTTCATACCGGGAACCCGGCGGCTTTATCCGCAGATTGAAAGAAGGCGACGGCACTTGGTTGGGACACGTGATAGAGCATTGTGCCATCGAAATTCAAAACGTCGCTGGTAGCGATGTAACATTTGGCCGAACCCGCGGGACGGGTGAGCCTGGTCAATACAATATGGTATATGCTTATCAACAAAAGGACGTCGGTCTTGATGCTGGGAAATTGGCTATTCGGTTGTTGATGCACCTTTTACCACCTGCTGTGCAAGAACTCGCCAGCTTCGAAGTCGATCCTGAATTTGATTGGGAGGAAGAGCAGCGGGTTTTTATTTTGCGGGCTCAACGTAAAGAGTTTGGCCCCAGTACGGGCTCTTTGGTCAAGGCCGCAGAAGAGCGGGATATTCCCTGGCTGCGTCTGAATAAATACAGCCTAGTGCAGTTCGGACATGGCATATATCAGAAACGCATTCAAGCAACGATCACCAGTGAAACCCGCCATATTGCCGTCGAGATTTCCTGTGATAAGGAAGATACTCGTAACCTGTTGAATGATCTGGGCCTACCCGTACCCCAGCAGCGCATGGTTTATAGTCATAAAGAAGCCGTTAGGGCCGCCCGCAGTATCGGCTACCCTGTCGTGGTTAAGCCGCTGAATGCAAATCACGGCCGAGGGATAACTATAAACATTAATGAAGATAACAAAGTCGAGCAGGCCTTTGACATTGCCAAAGAGCATGGCACGGGACGATCGGTTCTGATTGAAAGCTTCATTGTTGGCTATGATCATCGAATGTTGGTGGTAAATAATGAACTGGTTGCCGTTGCCAAACGGGTTCCGGGTCATGTGATCGGTGATGGAAAACACACAATTACGGAGCTTGTCGAGGTTGTAAATAAAGACCCGCGTCGGGGTTACGGTCATGAGAAAGTTCTGACACGGCTGGAAATTGATATACAAGCAAACCAGCTGATGAATGAAGCCGGATATACAGAGGCTACTATCCTACCAATGAGAGAGGCGTTTTATTTACGTTCGACCGCCAACCTATCAACTGGCGGAACGGCAATTGATATGACCGATGTCGTTCATCCAGATAACCGGGAAATGGCTGAACGCGCAGTTCGTGCTATCGGCTTAGACGTTGGCGGCGTCGATTTCCTGATTTCGGATATCACACAATCGTATAAAGACATTGGAGGTGGAATCGTCGAAGTAAATGCCGCACCGGGCTTTAGAATGCACGTAGCACCCAGCGAGGGAGAACCACGTGACGTATCAGGCAACGTCATTGATATGCTGTTTAAGCCCGGCACCCCGAGCCGTATTCCGATTGCGGCTATTACCGGAACCAACGGTAAGACGACAACGTCACGGATGCTGGCTCATATAATGAAAGCCTGTGGTCATACCGTTGGGATGACGTCCACGGACGGGATTTATGTGGACGGTAAACTTTCTGTCATAGGCGATATGACTGGGCCTGCGTCAGCCCAAATTGTCTTGCGCGATCCTTCTGTTGATTTTGCGGTAATGGAAACGGCACGTGGCGGACTACTGCGTAGCGGGCTTGGATATGAGCGTTGCAGTGTGGCTGCTTGCCTGAATGTGACAGCCGATCATCTTGGTATCCGTGGAATTAATACAGTTGAAGAATTAGCTGTGGTCAAACGTGTGGTTATTGAAGCAGCAACAGAGACAGCCGTACTTAATGCCGATGACCTTCATTGTCTCAAGATGGCTGATTTTGCCAAAGCTGAAAACTTGCTCTACGTAACCATGACTTCCAGTCATCCGCTTGTAAAAGAACACATTCGCGCCGGTGGCAAGGCAGTGGTTCTTGAAGCTGGAATGAACGGTGATATGATCACCATTTATGACAATGAAATGCATATGCCGGTCCTGTGGACACACCTGATCCCGGCGACGATAGAAGGTAAGGCCTTGCACAATGTGCAAAATGCCATGTTTGCCGTTGCCATGGCCTACAGTTTTGATGTCAGCCTTGATAACATTCGCCACGGCTTGAGAACATTTGATACCTCGTTCTTCCAAGCACCAGGGCGGATGAATATATTCGATGAGCACCCCTTCAAGGTTATTCTGGATTACGCCCACAATGCTGCAGCGTTTAGTATGATGACAGGGCTGGTAGATCGTCTTGAGGTGAAGGGGCAACGTATTGCTGTATTAGCAGCCCCCGGAGACAGGCGCGATGAAGACATTCTTGAAGCCGCCCGAATTTGCGCTGGCCACTTTGATCATTTCATCCTCAAAGCCGATGATAATCGCCGGGGACGTGATGACCGGGAAGTCCCTTTGATGCTGCAAAAAGAAATGTTGGCAAAAGGCGTTGATCAACAAGCCATCACCGTTATCCCTGATGAACAGGAGGCAATTTCGCATGCTTTGGAAATGGCAGAAGAAGGTGACTTGCTGGTCGTGTTTGGTGATGACCCGTCCCGTTGTTGGAAACAGATTATTTACTTTAATAGTGAAGGTCGAGCTGAGCCGGTCGAAAAAGTTTCTAAAATTGATAACTCCCGACAAGATACGTATGCCGAATTTGGCGATATCTTGAGTGGCGATGAAACCCTGATACGTGATGAACGTGGTGTACGACTTGCCCGTGACGATGATGAACAGTCAGATTAAAAAACCAAAATAGGGTTCTCTTTATGGTCGTTCCTATTGAGCAAATTGAAGATGCGCTTGAAGTCCCTGTTCCATTGTCAACACAGCTCATCATGAGTGATAGTCGGCGGCTAACAGGCCCCGGACTATTCTGGGAGAAACCTGGAGCCGTGCTTGAATTACAGATCACTGACTTCGAGCAGCAAGTCGTTGTTGATCAATGGGCCGTTGAAATGAAGCGAATCCTTTTGGCAATTGGCTGGGAAAAGGAACAAACAACATTCCAGATATTCACAGGCGGTGCCAATGTTGCTGTTTCCGCACCCTTGGATTGTTTGTATTCTGCTGTGTCTGCAGCACAAACAGCATGGCATTTTTGTGCCAGCCGTTTGCTTGAACAAACATCGGGTAACTTCGAGGCCATGTGTCAGCAACTCCGCTATGTCATTGCGCAAGAATCAAACCCACCTCTACTGGCTTTAATGGCTGCTGCAGGCCAAAATAAAATAGATATTCTGTGTGATGATGATGAAATTTCCATTGGCCATGGGACGGGATCACACGTTTGGCAACGCGATGATTTGCCTCCTCCTGACCTTGTTAACTGGGCGGCCTTCCATGATGTTCCTGTTGCCCTTATTACTGGGACGAATGGCAAGACGACGTCCGTGCGCCTTGCAGCTACCGTTGCCAAACAAGCAGGGCTTGTAGCTGGCCTAACTTCGACTGAGTTTGTCCGGGTTGGTGATACAATTCTTGATTATGGCGACTATTCCGGACCGGGTGGGGCCCGCATGTTGTTGCGGGATAAAACCTTGGAGATGGCGTTTCTCGAAGTTGCGCGCGGAGGAATTTTGCGTCGGGGGTTGCCTCTACGGCATGCCATGGGGGCGTTAATCACGAATGTCGCCGCTGACCATTTGGGTCAATATGGTGTCAATACAGTTCAAGAATTGGCTGTAGTTAAATTTGCCGTTCACCGGACCCTAACCGATGAAGGTGTGCTCGTTCTTAATGCAGATGATCCGTTGGTCGTCGCAGAAGGAAACCGCACACCGGTTAAATTGATGTGGTTCTCGATTGCCAAAAGTAATCCAGAAGTCCAGTCCGCCCGACATAAAGGGCAAGCCTGCGGCTGGACGGAAAACGGTTGGATTGTTGTTTTTGACGGCACCTCAGAGAACCTAATAGTAAAGATTGAAGATATTCCGATCACCATGCAGGGTAAAGCTGTGTATAATATTCGCAATGCCCTTGGCGTTGCATGCCTTTGTCATGTGATGAATATTGACACACTGGCCATCGGTGATGGCCTTAAATTTTTCAAAAACGATTATCGAGATAACCCGGGACGCTGTAATGAATTCAAAGTCAAAGGTGGTCAGCTGTTTGTTGATTTTGCCCACAACCCACACTCCATAACTGCCGTCACTGATGCCTTGAATAATATTCGAGCTAAGCGGCGCATACTGATGATCGGCCATGCTGGGGACCGTTCAGATGATGAGATTAAGGGTCTGACCAAAGGCGCTTTTTCCTTGAACCCAGATGTTATCATTGCCAATGAAAATATAGACTATCTGCGGGGGCGGGAGGTCGGGGATATCCCGGCCTTGATCCGTGAAGAATGTCTGGAACAGGGGTTAGCAGAAGACCATTTTTTTTATACAGAGAACGCTGTTGCTGGTGCACAAAAAGCAATTGAATTAATGCAGCCCGGTGATGTTGTTCTACTGCTCGTTATTTCTGATCGAAATAAGGTGTTTGAGTGTATTGAACAGGCTATGCAGACTGAATAAATTTAGCGCTCAAAGTCAGCGCTTCGAGGTTTGGCCGCAGGTGTGGGGTCTAGAATCACATGCCCCGCAGTGAGACGACGTATCGTTCCGATTTATCAAGAAAGCGGACATCGACTTCCGCTTGGCTCGCTCAAAGCTGACATTATACACGAGTGCTGATATAGCAGGCTTTGTGCCACAAGCGGTTGTGTAGAACATTAATTCGTATCTGCCGGACGTCTTTTTTCTGCGGCTTCTGAACTTACATACATATATTCAATTGTTTGATAGTCTCGATAGAGGGTTTTCAAATGTAATTGGGGTTGATTTGGGCAAGGGATATCATTTCCAAGAAAACGAATTGTCGAAGTTGGGAGTACGATCTCTTCGGCCAACCCGTACCATCCACTTTCCGTTATCGGCAGAGCTCCCTTTTTAGTGCACCTTTCAACCACGGTCTGCCCAAAACTTACAGCGCGCCGGTAGGCGACGAGATCGAGTCTGATTTCGCCGCGCATTCGGTTCCGCTCCCATCGCAAAGGCCAGCCCAAAGGCCGATCATAAGAGATACCAATTAAGCCCTTTTTTTCGAAGACATCGACGTAATATCCATCTTTTTTTCCGCGATCGGAAAGTACCTTAGCAATTGAGGACCAGGTTGATTTGTCATCAATTAAAAATGAGATATCAACATCATCTTCCCATGCCAGCAAATTCCCATTATCCCGCACGGCCCCTAGCAGGCTTCCGCCTTCCAACCAGTGGTCAACCTTCATGTCTTTGAGGCAAGAAGAGACATAGTAAGCCAAGTCTTTCATATGCTCTCGACAGCAGGGCGCGGTATTGAGGCCGAGCTTGTTGGTGTACAGATTAAAGGGGCAGGGAGGCGTGTTTTTGTTGCATCCATTCCACTCAATGCCATCAGCCGAAAATGCCAGTTCCGAGATGCCATGAAGTTTGGAGAACGTTTGAATATTGCCTTTTGCCTGTGCGTTGAGGACCAGTGTGTCATGCTTTTCAAGGGAATAGGACCGCCGTTTGTCCGTCCACCTGTGGCGAAAATACCATGACAATTCAACAGCAATGGCAGCCGCAAGAACACCATGAATTCTGGCCTCTGGAAACGCATATGCACCGATAACAGCAGGCAGCAGCATCCATAGCCCTGCTGAAACACCGTAGTTTGCTAGAAACTCAACGACGCGGCGGGAGCCCGGATTAAAATCTATGGCAGGAGAAGCGATAATGCCAAACAGTACGAGAATGAACCCACTCAAAAAGAGCATTGAGCTAAAGTCTGGACCGACGCTCGATTTGATTGATGATATCGATACGAACGCCACTGTAATGATAGCTAGCATTACAGTTACAAACGTTGAGGAAGCACTCGGAAGAATCCAATTTCGGGGATACTTTAAGAGGTTCAAGAACGATGCATAGGTGAGTAGATAAAGAAGGCTTCCGATCAATGCGTTGAATGGCTGGCTAAGCATCAGGCTGTTGAAGGTATTCATGGTTCTTGTAGCGCAATATGTTCCATGCCGGGAATAGTCACAGTTTTCGCAGCGCTCTTTACCTTTGATGCTAAAATAAGTGGGAGGATGATCGTATTTGCACGTTCAATATCAGCGGCAAAATCGATCTCGATCCAGGGCATATTAGTGACCTCTTCAAAAGCGAAAGTATTGCGAGGCGACGTCAACAGAACATCTCGGATTGCTTCCTCATAAGGCTCCATGCGCCGGCCTTGACGCAAATAATGCTCGGTCTGGATAGCTACCATTTTGGCAACCTCAGCAGACAGTTTGAAAAAGCCAACTGATTCTCCGCAGAAGTCATACTCGGCACTCAACCATTTTCGAAACTCGATAATCTCTCCGTCTCGGACGCATAATTTTACGGGCTCATCACCAGGGTCGAATGCACGATCAAGAAGGAAGCAGTTCTCGTGGCGTGAGTGAATAAGGCGCTCCAGCATAACTTGGCCATAGAGAACATCGGCGTCCATAAGCAGGACCGGCTCACCGCAGTCCAATTCGTCACGCAATGCCCATAAGGTTACGATGTTGCCTTCTTCATAGTCCTCATTGAATACGGTTCGCACATAATCCTGAGCATCTAGAGCGGCGATCTCGTCTTCGATATCCTGATGGTGATAGCCAACTCCTAAAACCAATTCGTCGATGCCAAGTCGGCGAAAATTTTCGACATGATACTGCAACAGTGATTTTCCACCAAAGCGCAGCAAAACCTTTGCTGGATATTTGGTGGGCGCAAAGCCAAGCCGCGCGCCGATCCCAGCCGCTAACATAACTACCTTCATATGTGTAACTCCAAAGCTATACCCACCAAAAATAGCGGCAAGCGCGTATCGGGTGCTCAACAAAAGGCACCGGCGAAACGGTCGTTGTGACAAGATGAACGCGATTTAATATAGTAACGCAGGCACGAATAAGAACCATGGTCGTTTGAAGAAAGCCAAAAGACCATTTAGAAGAATGACGTGCGCAAATAATAGAAAAGCAAAAGTATAGTAACTGAATGAGCCCTGTTTAGCTAACTGTCATTTAAGGAATGTGCCTGAGTTGATGATAAGCGTGACCGTTTATTCGATTTCCCAGCAGTTACATTTACATCACCGAAGTTGATTCCGCTAATATCTCCCATTGCAACAAACAAACTTGCCATGCCATGTGAAAGCAACTTACGTATTCATACGCTATGACGATCCCTGCCAATGCATCGTATGGGGAGCATTCTGTGAGATTAAGGAGACTAAAGTTAGATGTCAGTATTACTCAATGAGAGCGCTAATGGTGTCTATGTCATCGCTAGCACGCCGTTTCTTGAAAACGGAGAGGTCGATTTTGCGTCCATCGATAAGCTCGTTGAGTTTTATGTGGAGGAGGGCGCGCACGGATTGACCGTACTCGGGATCATGGGTGAAGCACAAAAGCTTACCGAACAGGAGAAGTCAGCCGTATTAGAGCGCTATATTAAGCGCGTCGCAGGTCGACTACCTATTATCGTCGGCGCCAGCAATCCAGGCATTGATAACATCGTAAACGGGGCCAAATCATACATGGATAACGGTGCCGCCGGGGTTATGATTTCTGGTATCCCGGGCCTAAACACCGATGAAAAGGTGCGAAGTTATTTCGATCACATATTGCTCAGTCTGGATGGTACAGCACCGGTCTGTATACAGGACTATCCTCAAACGACAGGGGCGACATACTCTGTCCAAAGCATCAATCAACTGATCAACGATCATCCTGGCATTGTCATGTTTAAACATGAAGACGCGCCAGGACACCAAAAACTCACACGTATTCGTATGGCACCTGAAACAGACAATATACGCCGGGTCAGCATTCTTGTCGGTAATGGTGGCCTATATATACCACAAGAACTTGCGCGTGGCGCAGACGGCATTATGACAGGTCTCGCATTTCCCAGCATGTTGGTTGAGGTTTATGAGAAATTCGCTAACGGTGACACTACTGGTGGTGAAGATCTTTACGATACTTATTTACCATTTATACGGCATGAGCAGCAGCTTGGTATCGGGTTAGCAATACGTAAGGAAGTTCTTCGCCGTCGTGGTGTGATTAACTTTGCTACCGTCCGTGCCCCTGGGCCAAAATTAAACGATGTCGACATGAATGAATTAACAGGTTTGATCGATAGATTGAAATCAAAGCTTACAATTATCGATCGGTCCGCGCCGAGCGGGCTTTAAATTGTGACAATAGATCACGACTTCATTTTTCATTTACCCTGGAGGCAGCCGATCTAAAAGATCAAAAACAGTCTCTGATGGGCGACAAAATTTGATGCCTTTGGGTGTCACGACAAAGGGCCGGTTGACCAAAATGGGATGTTCCAACATTACATCTAATAGGGCTTCGTCGGTGACGCCCATATCTAGAAGGCCAAGCTCCACAGCAGGAGATTTAGTTTCTCTAAGGGCCATGCGTGGCCTCAAACTAGCGCCTGCAAATAGTGCTAGCAATTGAGGGCGAATGCCGCCGGTACGAGAAAGTAACGGATATATCGAAGAAGAATCTCGATCAAACCCGCGACCAATAGAACTCATAGCCTCGCTACTCTTCCAGCGATCCCATATCTCAGACTTCTGTTCACTCGTAAAATAGATCCGACGTCTGTAACTCATAACAATACTCGACCCTTCTATTAAAAATTAAAATGTTGCATCGACCTATTGAGATGGCAGTAAAAAAACAGTCCCTAATGGCAACCTGCATCTCAACGATGGTCAACGCTTCGATCTACTATTCACGGACGTGGTCCTGTCGGGCGTCATGAACGGCGTTGAGATAGCCGAACAAGCCAAACAGTTGCAACTAAACATCAAGGTTATCTACACCACGGGATATGCGGAGAACTCAGTCGTTCATAATGGAAAGTTGGACCCAGGCGTAACGCTAGTTAGCAAACCGTACCGCCGTGCTGAGTTGTTGGAAAAAGTTCGCCAAATACTCGATCAGAAGGACGATTGAACCTCTCGATATGAATTGATTAAAGTCCGATGTGGGTCATTAAGGGACCTTTGTGCTACTGCGGAAGAATGTCTGCTAACAGATTATAACCAGACGCGATGGCGTGCCAGTTATGGGCAGCCGAACGGCGAGGTGTTTTTCTATTGGCAGTCAGGTTCAGTCGTAAACTTGGCACCGGAGTCCACCAAGGCATACCCCGCAAGGAAACTCCGACCGATTAACAGGCGATGGTCAAATCCGTTGCGGTTCACGAGACTAACATTCACCGACCGCTTGAGCGCGCCGAGACACATCTCAAACAACACCACCGGTCGCGCCTGTGCAGGTCCACTGAGCTGCTTAATACGAGCTATTCGGACAACGGGTTTTTCGAAGTGCCCGATAACGTTGGATTTCGTAACAACGTCAAAAGAAACCCACTGTTTTCCATCCCGAAGGCCAAGTTTAATATTGGTCGCGTGGATCGCGCTGTTGTCAGCGCCGGTATCCAGCTTTGCCTCCATGGCGACTGGGCCCGGATAGATCATAACCCTTTCCAAATACCCGAATGTCGGCGTCTCGGCGACGGCATTGTCGGCGATGCCGAATACCATCAAGACGACCAATATTAGCAATAATCTTAATCGAACCCACATGGCTTGCTTCACTCGCCGGCAATAGTCTTTATAACATAACGGTGTTTGGCTCCTTGATGCATCAGCTTCATCCCCGATTTGGTTTTCCTTAACCTTTGCACCGTAATTTGGTGACTTGGTCAAGATAGGGGTACTCCATGTTAAATAAAGCCAGCAAACAAGTGAAGGTGGGCGATCTCTTTGTCGAGTTGGATATC
>Ga0115565_10003112_pt1 | contig 12003 bp, 11 predicted proteins | sample COGITO_mtgs_1105_FD_87199 | JGI IMG/M metagenome (GOLD analysis project Ga0115565, IMG submission 87199) | Pelagic marine microbial communities from North Sea - COGITO_mtgs_110530 | ecosystem: Environmental > Aquatic > Marine > Epipelagic | place: Germany:Helgoland, sampling site Kabeltonne... | reverse complement strand
GAGAGCCTAACTCATCGCCCGCAAGATCTAAACCGCAAATATACTGTCTGGCATTAAGCAGAGCTTCCAATTCATCCATACACTCTTTGACGCCATAGGTTCGACTCAGAATACCGATAAGTTTAATTTTTATTGGAAAGCGCGCGACGCCTATTTGGATCCCTTTTATAACAGCCATCACTACTTCATCTAGATCTAATGAAAAAGCCTTAGACATGTACAAAGGAGAAAATCGTAATTCGGCATAATCTATGCCCTCTACATATGCACTTTCGACATTTTCAGTGGCCACACGCTCGCATGCGGCTGCATTTCCTAATACAGATACGCCAACATCCAGTTTTTTGAGGAACGCTAGAAGATCGCTGGTTTTATCATTAATTTGACAAGACTCGCGCAAAATTGAAGGCTCATAGGATGGCAATACGACGTTGAACTGCTCACCCAAGTCGCACATCGTTTGTATGTTGATATTGCCGTCCAAATGTCGGTGGAGATCAACCAAGGGAACGTTTGGACTATATAAAATATTTACCTCTGAGCAATTCAATCTACGGCCAACAGCCAAGTGCTAACCTTAATTAAAGGCTATGCTAATGTTACACGCAGTGTTGCATGACTTTATTCTAATTGTAGTTTTTCGATAGCTAAGACTATTTGTGTCCGCGTTTTTACATCGAGCTTTTTAAATATAACACCTATATGGGCTTTGACAGTCGCTTCTGTTACATCTAATGTGGCTGCAATCTCTTTGTTCATCAAGCCGTTTTTGACGTGTCTCAGCACTTGGAATTGCTTTGGCGTTAGTTCTTTTAACTTTTGGGCGATGGTTTTAACGTCAGTGTCGACGGCTAATACCTGCTCTTTAATATCTTCACAAATCCATGTTTGGCCGTCAAGACAGGCTAGGACAGCCTCTTTGATAGTGGCAGCAGAGCTGGTTTTTGATAAAAAACCTGTGGCCCCGAAGCTAATAACTTGAGCAACGGTTTCGATACTGTCACTCGCAGATATTACAACGATAGGCACATTTGGATATACCTCTTTGACTCTGAGCAGCCCATAGTAGTTGTCGCACCCTGGCATCGTTAGGTCAAGCAACACCATTGAAATCTTTTTATTGCTTTTGAGTGCATCCAACGTTGTTTCTAAAGAGTCAGATTCGACAAAACAAACATCGTCAAAACTTGCTTTTAACGTACCTTCTAAGGCATCTCTGAACAAAGGATGGTCATCCGCTATCAAAAACTTCAACATCTATTACTTCCCTATTTAAATTTATATAACACGGGTACACGAATATGTCATCGCGCAAAATGTAGCATGGTTTCATTACTTGACTAAGTGTAAACTATACACAAGTAACAAAAAAAGAATTAAAATTCTCCATATGGCAACACAGTATACCAACAAAGACACTATTTATTCGCATCATCATGATGAGATAGACGCATTTTCTTTTAACAAGAAAGTAGTTGATGTTTTTCCAGACATGATTTCACGCTCAGTGCCGGGTTATCACGCGATTATCACTGGAATCGCTAAGCTAAGCGCTTTTTTCGTCAAAGACAAGACTAATATCTATGATTTGGGATGTTCGTTAGGCGCTGTCAGTCTAGCCGTTGCCAAAAGTACCCAACATACTAACTGCGGTATAATAGGCATAGATAACTCCCCGGATATGATTGATAGTTGCCAACGCAAGCTGGCCTCTTTTTCATATAGCGACAGCATTGAGATAATCGAAGGCGATATCAACCAAGCTGAGTTCGTCAATGCAAGTGTTATTATTATGAATTTTACCTTGCAATTTATTCCTCGAAGCCAAAGAGATGCTCTACTGGGGAGAATTCATCAAGCTTTGCACCCTGGCGGGGTATTGATTATTTCCGAAAAGATCAGACATGAAAATACACAGATAAATGATGCTTTGGTCGAACTGCATCACGACTTCAAAAGAGAAAACGGGTATAGCGAGTTAGAAATTGCACAAAAACGATCGGCGCTAGAAAACGTAATGGTGCTTGATACCCAAACCAGTCATCTTCAACGATTTTCGCGAGCAGGCTTTGCTTCGAGCAGTCTGTGGTATCAAAACCTAAACTTTGCATCATTTATTGCGGTAAAGAAATCATGAATGATTGGAAAACAGCATTGTATCGAGACCTCCTAGGGACTAACTTGGAAGGATGGATATCGACGCTACAAGCACAGCTGTTAAAGTGGGAAACCCAAAATGTACATGCAGAATCAGAAAAGTGGCGACAACAAATAAGGCAGATGCCAAAGGTAGTTGACGTAGAATATGATTTTAAAGAAACCGTTTCTTTCAAAAACACGAACTCATTAACGTCAGGGCAAGCCGACCATTTAACGCAAGTTCTCAAACAGTTTATGCCTTGGAGAAAAGGTCCGTTTTCACTGTTCAACATAGACATTGATACCGAATGGCGCTCAGATTGGAAGTGGCAGCGCGTGCTTCCACATATATCTGCTTTGGCTAATCGTCGGGTGCTAGACGTTGGCTGTGGCAGTGGCTACCACCTATTTAGAATGCATGGTGAGTCTGCCAAGCAAGTCATTGGTATTGATCCCACTACCCTATTCTTTTATCAATTTCATATATTTAAGCAATATGTACCACAACTGAACCTGCATTTTGTGCCGATTGGAATAGAACAAATGCCTGCTCTGGAGGCATTTGACACTGTATTTTCTATGGGTGTTTTATATCACCGAAAAGATCCGATTAAATTCTTAACCGAGCTAAAGCAGCAACTCGTTAAAAACGGTGAATTAGTATTAGAGACCTTGGTTATCGACGGTAATGATGACCAATTACTGATGCCGGCCGATCGCTATGCGCAAATGCGCAATGTATGGTTTATTCCCAGTGTGGCAATGTTGACATTATGGTTACAGCGTGTTGGATTTAACAATATTCGAGTCGTCGATATTTCACAAACCTCCGTCCAAGAGCAGCGTGCCACGCCATGGATGATAAATCACTCATTAGTCGACTTTCTTAATCCAAACGACCGACAGACAACAGTAGAGGGCTACCCTGCGCCTCTTAGAGCAACGTTTATTTGCAATAAATAAGGTCACAGAACCCTAAGTAGTAAGGGTCATAGCAAACATTACACGTACCTAAAAAGTCGTATTGATTGGTAATTGACGACACCGGCACTGTTGGGATTGGCACAAAGATTGAAGCTCCAAGAAGAATAACTATCGGCTAATGTTGTGCTTACTATCGGCAACAGGGGGCAAAATGCACAAACACAGGGGCTTCAATCCCAATGAATAAAGAGTCTCTAAGCAAGAATGAGCAAATAATACAATTGCTGAATACATTTGCTCAAGAACAGTTCTTGTCAAGCGCGTTCACTTCTAGCGCACTAAAATGGTTCATACCTGTTATAGATGACATATTGTCGCACCAAAAAAGCGCAAGTCATGCATTAATGGTGGGCGTTAATGGCTCACAAGGATCAGGGAAATCAACTTTTTGCGCGCTCGCGACGCGAGTAATCAATCAGTTAAGTGACAAAACTGCGGTCGCGTTGTCCTTGGACGATTTTTATTACTCATCTCAATATCGTAGTGTACTGGCGTCAGATACTCACAACTTGCTAGCCACGCGCGGTGTGCCAGGCACGCACGACACCGACTTCATCAAACGCACCCTGAGTATGTTGAAAAATGGCGAAGCGTGTCTATTACCCCGATTTGATAAGGCATCTGATAATCCATCGCCAAAACATAGTTGGCAACAAGTAACAACCGCGCCTGACATTATTTTCTTTGAGGGTTGGTGTTGGGGCGTAAATGCACAAACCAATTCTCAGTTGCTGCCAGCCGTCAGTCACTTTGAAATAACGCGCGACGCTTTTACTATCTGGAGAACCTTTGTTAATAACTGCATTAAGAATGAATACGAGCCTTTGTATGATTTTTTTAACTATTGGGTAATGCTCAAAGCACCTTCTTTCGATGCCGTTTATGATTGGCGCTGTGAACAAGAGCACAAGCTCAGACAGGCTAACCCTGACGCTGCCCGAACCATGAGTGACGAGCAAATATACGATTTTATTCAACATTACCAGAGAATTACGTCGCATTGCTTAGAGACGCTACCGAGTAAGTGCGATGTAGTATTTGAACTATCTCACGCACGTGAGATAACGGGAGTCAAAAAACGCGATGTATGACCTAAAGCCGCCATTGTCTTTGCACGACTTACTGATATTTACAGATATGGATGGTACTTTACTAAACCACGACACCTATAGCTTTGATGCAGCTAAACCAACATTGTTGGCGCTGCAGTCTATTTCTAGTATGGTTATTCCAAACACTAGCAAAACATTTTCAGAGCTCATGCTGTTACGAACGAAGATGGGCTTGTCCGGCCCTTTTATCATTGAGAACGGTGCGGCTGTGTATATTCCAAAAGAGATGATAAACGGCGCTAACGTAAGAGATTTCGCGGCAGATTTAGAAGTATATGAACATCATGCTCAAGGGTTTTATGTCAAACGTTTTTCAAGGCCCATACGCTTTTGGCGAGCCTTGCTTAGCACCTTAAATGAACAGCATTCAGATTTTTATAGCTCTTTGTATGAGTCATTTTCACAGATGTCTTTGCAAAGACTATCGCAGTTAACCGGTCTATCGAATGACGATGCCATGGCTGCTCAAGATCGCAGGTTTGGTGAACCTCTTAACTGGTTAGGCAGCCCAAGCGAAAAGCTAGCGTTTATTAAAGCAGTTGAATCACTTGGCGGCAATATTCTTGAAGGCGGACGTTTTTTACACCTGTCTGACAGAACAGATAAGGGCGTCGCGCTTATTTGGCTGCGAGATTTTTTGTCACAGATGCTGCTCAGCCAGCCCAGCGATAAAGGCGATTGTGCGCGCTGTTTTACTACTATTGGTTTGGGAGACGGCAACAATGATATTGCTATGTTAGACGCGGCAGACATTTCAGTCATCGTGAAATCACCGGTCAATAAGCCACCTGTTATCACCAAGACTAACAATGTTTTTTACACTACCCTCGAAGGCCCAGAAGGTTGGGCAGAGAGCATCAACAATCTAGTTTTGAAATCACGAGGATATAATTAATTATGGCAGATTTTTATCAAAATGGGATTATCACGACCTTACACAATTTAGAAGATCGTTCGATTACCGATTTAGAAGAAGAATTAGTAGCATTTTCAAGTAAGCGCCCTCTGGGACTTATTTTACCGTCTTTATATTCGGAGCTTGAAGGCTCAGCACTCCCCGCCACTATTGATATCATAAAGGATGTACCTTATTTATCTGAAATTGTTATTGGGTTAGACCGAGCTGACGAGCAGCAGTATAGAAAAGCGCTATCATTTTTTGCCACCTTACCTCAGCATCATCGTGTCTTGTGGAACGATGGCCCTCGTCTAAAAGCACTGGATGATGAATTGCTCTCTTTGGGTTTAGCACCCAAAGAACTGGGTAAAGGTCGTAACGTTTGGTACTGCATGGGTTACATACTTGCTTCAAATAAAGTGGAAAGCGTCGCGCTGCATGATTGTGACATTTTAACGTATGACAGATCGTTGCTTGCGAGGCTTATATATCCAGTCGCCAATCCGCAATTTAATTACGAATTTTGCAAAGGATTTTATGCTAGGGTCGCCGGCGGCAAAATAAACGGTCGAGTATCGAGACTTTTAGTAACGCCCTTGCTCAGAGCACTAAAAACCACCTTAGGGGGTAACGACTACCTAGAGTTTATGGATAGTTTTAGATATCCCCTTGCAGGTGAATTTTCATTTAGAAGAGATGTATTAAACGATATTCGTATTCCAAGCGATTGGGGCCTCGAAATTGGCGTTTTATCGGAGATGCATCGCAACTATTCTCACAACAGACTATGCCAGGCTGATATCGCTAAGACTTATGATCACAAACATCAAGATTTGTCCTTAAATAACGACCAAGGTGGACTTTCCAAAATGTCCATTGATATCACCAAAGCACTGTTTAGGAAGTTAGCAACTCAAGGCACCACCTTTAGCACAGAGACCTTTAGAACCATCAAAGCTACGTATTATCGGATTGCGCTGGACTTTGTAGAAACTTATCACAATGATGCCGTGATGAACGGGCTTAAGCTTGACATTCATAGCGAAGAAAAAGCCGTTGAGATGTTTGCTTTGAATATAATGAAAGCCGGACAAAGCTTTTTAGAAAACCCTATGGAGACGCCATTTATTCCCTCTTGGAATAGAGTCGTTAGCGCAAAACCTGATGTTCTAGAGTGCTTAAAAGAAGCGGTAGAAGAAGACCACAAAGAGTTTATGAAGGACTAAATATGTCAACTATTTCACTGCATGACAAAGTGTTGCATCATCTTGAAGAAATTTATACAGATGTGCTCAGTGACGACGTTATCTCAGCACTACCCGCCAAGCTTTTTGCTGCCATGCGCATAGAATTAGGCGATGAATCTCAAGCACCGGCTCCGCATTCAAATTTGTGGGACGAGCAAGATATTGTATTAATAACGTACGGCGATAGTATCTTCAAACAAGCAGGTGATGAAGCTCCGTTGAAGACGCTACATTCTTTTTTAAACAAGTATTGCGTTAACAGTATTAATAACGTTCACCTATTGCCTTTCTTTCCATACAGTTCTGATGATGGCTTTTCGGTGATCGATTATTCGACGGTCAATCAAGGTTTAGGCAGTTGGCATGATATCGAAACCTTATCAAAAGAATATGGTTTGATGTTTGATCTGGTTATTAATCACTGCTCTGCACGCAGTGCTTGGTTTCAAAATTTCATTTCTAAACAAGGTAAAGGGGCTGACTTTTTTTTTACTGCATCTCCACAAGACGACCTTTCAGCCACGGTCCGGCCAAGGACATCTCCGTTGCTGAAAGAAGTTGAAACGGCCAATGGCACTGAGTATGTATGGTGTACGTTTAGTCACGACCAAGTTGATTTTGACTTTCGCAATCCCGACGTATTGCTCACATTCTGTGAAATTATCCGCTTATATCTAGACAAAGGTGCAAAACTTTTTAGATTAGACGCCGTCGCTTTTTTGTGGAAAATTGTCGGCACTAGCAGTATCAACCTAGATCAAACGCACGAAATGATCCGTTTGTTTAGGTCACTAATTGAGCATGCCGAGCCCGATACAATACTAATTACTGAGACAAACATCCCCAACAGAGAGAACTTAACATATTTTGGAAATGCTAATGAAGCACATGCTATTTATAATTTTTCACTTCCGCCATTATTAGTCAATACATTAGTAACCGGCGATTGCACTCATTTAAAGTCTTGGATGATGACAATGCCGCCTGCACAAAATGGCACGTGCTATTTTAATTTTATAGCATCACATGACGGGATAGGGTTGAGGCCTGCTGAGGGGCTTTTAAAAGAAAATGAATTAAATGACTTAGTCACCTGCATGCAAAAATTTGGCGGTAAGGTGTCATGGCGCGTCGCGGAGAGTGGCTTACAAAAGCCATACGAAATAAATATCAGTTTGATTGATGCGTTGCAAGGTACCACTAAAGGCACTGATCAGTGGCAAAAGCAACGTTTTGTCTGTGCGCACACGATCATGCTGGGCTTAGAAGGAATTCCTGGTATATACGTTCACTCAATGTTGGGCACTGGAAATGACTATCAGCGGGTAGAAAACACCGGGCACAATCGTTCAATTAATCGTCACAGATGGGAATATTCAGCGCTAGAGTCTGAATTGTGTAACGACAGCTTACATGCTGACATACTGAAAAATATGAATCGTATCATTCAGATACGTAAACAGCAGTCTGCATTTCACCCCAACGCCACTCAGTTTACGCTGCAGCTAGGTAAACGCCTGTTTGGCTTTTGGCGCCAAAGTTTAGATAAAAAACAAAGCATATTTTGTGTCTCCAATATTAATAGCAAAACTAAAAAAGTTCGGCTATCAGATTTAAACCTTATCGATACTGACAGTTGGTATGACTTGCTCTCCAGTGAGATTGAGGTTATCAAAACTGAGGTATTAAATTTGGCTCCCTATCAAACTGTTTGGTTGAGTAACATTAAACCGTGAGCGTAAGCATGCTTCAATCAACGCCAGGTTAATATCATGAGCAAAAAAAAGCAGCTTATTGAAAACGATAAGCTGCTTTTTTATGTGTTAGTCAGACTTTTTATTTATTCATACGTCCGTGCTTTTTTTGTTTCTATAGTGTCTATATAACCATGCCACGTCGCATAGCCTATGATGGGCATGACGACTAAGAATGCTAAGAAAAATGTAATGAAACCTAAAAACACCGAGAACAAAATGATACATGCCCAAAAGAACATGGCACGTTTGTTTAACCACACGGCGTTCATGCTCGTTAATACTGCTGTCGCTAAGTCAACCCTACGCTCTAATAAGATGGGCTGGGTAAACGCGCTTAGGAAAAACACAAGTACCGTAAATGCAGCTCCTACTATCGTGCCTAATACCAAAAACGGCCAAAGATTCTGAAAGTTTGGATCAAGATAACTAGGATATAATGCGTGAATAAGAGATGCCACGCGTAACCAAAATATCATCAATATCATTAACAATAGGGCAAAGCCCCATTCGTTTACCGCATTTCGTGACATGGCTTTAAGTGAATGTCGAAAAGATGGCTTGTGTTTCTTTTCGAACTGCCAAGAAACGTCATACAAGCCGGCAGCCAGGTAAGGACCTAACAGCATAAAGCAGACCATTGCAGGGAAAATAACCAGATACCACCCCGTCGACTGCACCAAATAAAAGATGAAAAGTGGAATTGCGGTAAAAATAAACCCATATCCCAAGCTTATCACGGGTGCCTTTTTAAAATCAGTGACGGCCAGTCTGAGCCATTTGATTGAATCGAACACCTCTAGTTTTCTACACGGTATTACGCGTGCAATGCCACTGTCTTTAATTGCACTTTCTGGGACTTCTTCAAACTGTTCTGACATGAGTCAAACCTCTTTTTATTTATGCTAAAACGTAACACTTACCTAACATTACACTAATATATAACACAACAAACGCATTCCCGTTTAATAATTCAACTAAAAATCAAAAAACTTAACGATCGTTTGATTTATGCCAATAGATTGCACTAGAAAACAAAAAAGATAAGGCTTCATTCAATTCACTAAAACTCGTGATATTGCTCGGTTGGCCTAGACACATTTCCGCTACAAAACGATGACAATTGTTAGAGATCACATCGTAGTCTCGATATGAATATATTTGTGCTAGGCAAGCGTCTACCGCCTGTTGGTTTAATAAAGGATTAAAGTCTGCATCACAGGCGACATAAATCTCTTCCCCGCTTCTATTGTGGATAAAGCGCTCTGGCGATATTGCTCGCACCAAACCGTTGCCATTTAACTCCACGATATTGCCGTCTATCCATATTCCAGTGTGATCAAGCATGCCATAAACACCACAGCAAACAACGCTTCCGTTGCGCGCTTGCACGCGATAGTTAGAATTACCAGGCCATTCGCCTACAACTCCCTTCTTTTTGAGATATGCGTTGTTGAGTTTATTTCCAGAGTACAAACTGATCGCAGCAGCACCTAACCAGATTAATGGAGCGGGCATAACGTGTCCTTCTTCACAATTATTACTTAACTAATACGGGATTGATGGGACAAAAGTAAGAAAAATATTGTGTCAAAACTTGTCAATCACTCTTAACAGCGACTGCTGAGTGTATTATCATAAATTCCCGCGCTAAAACAGCATATTGCAATTAGAATATTAAATGTCAACGATTAACCGTTCCAACAAACTTGCCAATGTTTATTATGACATTCGTGGTCCTATTTTAGAAAAAGCCAATCAGATGGAAGAAGCAGGAGAGCGGATTCTAAAACTTAACATTGGTAATCCTGCCCCTTTTGGTTTTGAGGCACCTGACGATATCCTTAAAGATGTCATTCATCAGTTACCCAGTGCACAAGGCTATTCGGACGCTCAAGGGATCTATAGTGCACGCGTCGCCGTTATGCAGTATTACCAACAAAAAGGCATTCAAGATATTGCGGTTAAAGATATTTACATTGGTAACGGCGTAAGTGAGCTAATCATGCTGGCAATGCAGGCACTGCTCAACAACGGTGACGAAGTGTTGTTGCCTAGTCCTGACTATCCGTTATGGACAGCGGCAGTCAACTTGTCCTCTGGCACCGCCGTTCACTATCGTTGCGATGAACAAAATCGATGGTTTCCTGATATTGATGATATCAAATCAAAAATTACCAACGCCACTAAGGCTATCGTGTTGATTAATCCAAATAATCCTACTGGTGCTGTTTATAGTGTTGATATCTTAAAACAAATAGTTGCGTTGGCTAGGCAGCATAATCTAATTATCTACAGCGATGAAATTTATGACAAAATTTTATACGAGGACGCCGTCCACACCTGTATTGCTTCGCTAGCCCCAGATTTATTTTGCGTAACGTTCAGTGGTCTGTCAAAGAATTACCGGGTTGCAGGATTCAGAGCTGGGTGGATGTTGGTTAGTGGTAACAAGGCCAAAGCCAAAAGCTACATAGAAGGTTTGACTATCCTTTCATCAATGCGAATGTGTTCGAATGTACCCACTCAACATGCTATCCAAACGGCTCTAGGTGGGTATCAGAGCATCAATGACTTGGTCAAACCTGGGGGACGATTACTAGTGCAACGTAATATTGCACATGAAGGTTTAGCAAAAATAGAAGGTATTGAGTGCGTCAAGCCAATGGGTGCGATGTATTGCTTTGCAAAAGTTGATGCTAAACGTTTTAATATTAATAGTGACGTTAACATGGTGCTTGATTTGTTAAGTCAGGAAAAGATCTTATTGGTTCATGGTAGCGCCTTCAACTTAAATGAAGGCTGTTATTTCCGTTTAGTATTTTTGCCGCATAGAGACCAACTTAGGCCTGCACTAGGACAAATTGGCGAATTTTTTAATCACTATCAACAATCGAGTTAATACCAATGAATAGTTCATTTTTGGCTTGGATCTTACGGATGCCGCTGATCAAGCGCTGGGCTTTGATGCATGTTGTCAAAAAGGAAAACGTTGCTGAGCATTCACATCAGGTTGCCGTTATTGCACATTTACTCGCTGTTATTAGAAACAAATACTTTGATGGCAATATTAATCCTGAAAGGGCTGCTACCGTAGCGTTATATCATGAAGTTTCCGAAACCAAACTACAAGACATCAATCATGTAACCAAATATCATAATCCTGACTTAACGCGAGAGTTTAAGAAAATTGAAGAAATGGCGGAGATCGAATGCTTGCAAACGCTGCCAGAAGAGCTACATAGCATTTTTGGTCCTTTGTTAGTGCAACAACAAGTTGATCCAGAATACAAAGCAATTGTTAAGGCCGCTGACTTATTGTCTGCATACCTCAAAGCGTCAGACGAGTTGCGATTTAATAACGCGGAGTTTACTCATGTCAAAAAAAGACTCGATAAAATGCTAGCCGAATACCAAGGATTAATGCCCGAAGTCGAATATTTTCTTCAATTGTTTGAGGCGAAGTGCTTTGTTAGCGTAGATCAATTAGCTAGACAACAATAGTCCTGCCACTTGGTGTTTTATACACAACCGTTGTCATGACTCTCCCCTTTGATGTTATTGTCGATAAGCAATAAACATCAGTCAGTATTAATGACTACCAACAAATTCTTTACATGCTGCAGAGATATAAAAGGATAATCAATGAACCCAACGGACCCCGTTTGGCATCAGCGCAGTTACAGCAGACGTGAAAAATCTGATGGCGACCAACGTACAGCGTATCAAAGAGATAAAGCAAGGGTAATGCATTCTGCCGCTTTTAGACGATTACAAGCAAAAACTCAAGTATTGGGTATTGGCATCAGTGATTTTTATCGGACTCGCCTTACCCATTCATTAGAGGCCGCTCAAATTGGTACAGGTAT
>Ga0115565_10003107_pt1 | contig 12016 bp, 5 predicted proteins | sample COGITO_mtgs_1105_FD_87199 | JGI IMG/M metagenome (GOLD analysis project Ga0115565, IMG submission 87199) | Pelagic marine microbial communities from North Sea - COGITO_mtgs_110530 | ecosystem: Environmental > Aquatic > Marine > Epipelagic | place: Germany:Helgoland, sampling site Kabeltonne... | reverse complement strand
CAAAAAGGAACCAAAAACGGTACATCAACAGATTTTGATGGTAATTACGAACTAAAATTACTTGACAATCAAAGTAAAATTTTAATTTTTTCTTATTTAGGGTATCAAAATATAGAAAAATCAGTTGGATTGGATGCAACCTTAAATGCAAAACTAGTTCAAGAATCTGAAGCTCTTGATGAAATTGTTATTGTTGGTTATGGAGAAAAAAAGAGAAAAGATGTTACTGGAGCAATTAGCTCTATTAAAGCAAAAGATTTAGAAGACCAAGTGTATACCAATATTAATGAAACGCTACAAGGACAAGCATCTGGTGTTTTAGTAACTTCTGATTCTGGTGAACCTGGAGCAGGAATTTCTATACAGATTAGAGGTATAAATAGTCTAACAGGTAGTTCAGAGCCATTATATGTTTTGAATGGTATTCCTTTAGAAACTTCAACTGAAGCACAAGGAGATCAGTTTTTTACTCAAACAAACCCTTTAGCTTCTTTAAATCCTGATGATATACAAAGCATAGAGGTACTAAAAGATGCCTCAGCAACTGCAATTTATGGAGCTAGAGCAGGAAATGGAGTTGTACTAATTACTACTAGAGAAGCAAAAGTTGGTAAAACCACTATTTCTGCAAACTTAAGATCATCTATTTCAGATATTGGTGTTCCATACAACCTAATGGTTGGTCGCCAATTTGCGCAATTTAGAAACGATCTTGTAACACTACAAAACCCACAAACATCTTTTGATGAACTACTTGCACAAAATAGAATTCCTTTTGATGGTCTTAATGAACAAAGGCCACTTCCTGAAGACGCAAGAGATGGCACCAATTTTATGGATGCAATTTTTAGACAAGGCGTTATTAACAATGCAAATCTTACTGTAACTGGGGGGAATGAAAATTTATCTCAATTGTTATCATTAAACTATAATGAGAATGAGGGTAATATCATAAATTCTAAATTTCAAAGAGCTAATTTAAGATATAATTCAAAAATGAAAATTGGAGAAAAGTTTAAGTTAACTTCTAACATACAATTAAATTATTCTAGAAACCAAAGAGTACAAACTAGTGCTAGAACAGGTTTGTCTGGTGTTGTTTTTTCTGCGATGAGAATAAGTCCTTTTGTTCCTTTACTAGACCCAGATACTGGAGATTTTAATCAAATAGGTGTAAATGGTGAGATTATTACAAATCCAGGAATTGAGGCAACAGAATCTGATAATGTACAAAAAGCTAAACGATTAATTTTCTCTACAAGTGGTGTATATGATATTACACCAGCATTAAAATGGACCAATAGAGTTGGGTATGATGTTGGTATGAACTCTAACCAAGTATTTAACAACAAAAAAACTGTGGTTGGAGCAAATTCTAGTGGTAGACTATTTTATGCAGAAGCAGAAACAAATAGGTTTACTGCTGAATCTTTTTTAAATTTTAATAAAAGATTTAATAAGCATACAGTTAATGCTACTGTTGGAGGAAGTTATACAGATATTAATGCTTTCAGAAAAAGTGAACTGTATACAGATTTTACGTTTGATGATTTAGGAATCGACGCACTTCAATTAGCTAGTACAGCCCAAAACTTTTCTACAGTTAGAACCAATAACTATTTTCAATCTTTATTATACAGACTTAATTATACTTTTGATGAAAAATACACCTTAACAACAACAGGAAGGTATGATGGAGATTCTAAATTTAGCCAAGGACAACCTTGGGGATTCTTTCCTTCTGCAGCTGTTTCTTGGGATATGCACAAAGAAAAATTTATTAGAGATATTAGAGATATTTCTTTACTTAAATTAAGAGTTTCTTATGGTCAAGTAGGAAGTTCTAATGGAGTTGGGCCTTATTCTACTTTAGATCTTTATAATATTGGAAATATTGGTTTGACAGATAATAATTTATATACATCAACATTTCCAGCAAGAATTGCAAATCAAGATTTAACTTGGGAAACAAGTACTACTTTAAATATTGGTTTTAATGCAAACTTTTTTAGAAACAGATTAAGAACAAGTGTAGATGTTTATGAAAGAATTACAGATAACCTTTTAAATAATTTACAAATTCCAATACAAAATGGTTTTAATTCAATTCCTATAAATGATGGTACTTTAAATAACAGAGGTATAGAAATAGATTTAGCGTATGACATTATTAAAAAAGAAAACTTTTCTTGGACCAGTAAATTAAATTGGACTAAAAGTGTAACAAAATTAGTAGATTATGGAGCAAACGAATTTGTGGATGGCCCAGGAATTGCAGCCAATTTCTTTCAAATAAATGCAACAAGAAGTTATCCTGGAGAAGAATTAGGGTTATTTTTTGGTTACAAAGTTACAGGTTTAATTCAGCCAGAAGATTTGGTAGATTATGCTAATGGTAATTTTAATATTAAAACAGTGCCAGGAGTAGATGCAGATGGTAATGCAACTCAAGAACAGCTTTTTGCAACTACAGTTAGAAACAACAATACCACTGGTAATCCTGGTGCAAATTCACCTGGTTTATGGAAGTTTGAAGACATCAATGGAGATGGAATTATAAATCAAGAAGACAGGCAAACTATTGGGAATCCAAATCCAGATTTTTTCTTTGGATGGAACAACCAATTCAGAATAGGAAACTTTAATATAGCCATGTTTATACAAGGTTCTGTTGGAAATGATATTATGAATTTAAACCGAGCTTTTATTGGTTCTGGTTGGCAAGGTGCAAACGGAACGCAAGATTATTATAATAATAGATGGACTGTAAATAACCAGCATAATGATATAAGATATCCAAGTTTTAACGGTCCAACAGGTGTTACAGTGCCAAACTCAGTATTTATAGAAGATGGTTCTTATGTCCGTTTAAAAAACCTAAGTATTCGTTACAACTTCAAAGATGTAAAATTCTTTTCAAATATTGGTGTTGTTCTTACAGGAACCAATTTAGTTACTTTAACAAATTACACAGGGCCAGATCCAGAAGTTAGTACAAATGGAAGTGGCGCATTAAATAGAGGTATCGATTATTCAGCCTATCCAAGACCAAAATTATATACACTTGGTTTAAACCTAACTTTTTAGAATTAAATAAAAGAATATTATGAAATTATATAGAATATTAATTTTAGGAATTTTATTTACAGGATTACTTTCTTGTGATAAAGAATTAGAAGAAGAGGTCTTTTCTGCATATACAGCAGCAAATTTTTATCAAAATGAAGAACAATTACAGGCTCAAAACATAGGTATTTATGAATCTTTTGGTCATGTAGTTTGGGAGCAAGATATGTACTTTTTGGTAACTATGACTGGCAGATATGCTACAAGTCGTCAGCCAAATTTTGCTTGGCATGCAGCTTATCAAACTGTAGATGAACAGCCTTTTAGATACGAAAGAATATGGAGAGTAGGTTATGAAGCAATAGCAAGAGCAAACACAATTATTAAATATATACCTCTTTCAACTTTTTTTGCTGAAAACCCAGATATTGCAAACCAATACCTTGCAGAAGCAAGATGGATGAGAGCTTATACTTATTTTCAATTAACACAATTATTTGGAGAATTACCAATTTACACAGAACCTGTAGAAAACGCAGATCCTGAAATATTGTTTAAAGGTAGAAGTTCTGTGCAAGAAGTATATGATGTTATTATAGCAGATCTTGAATTTGCTAATGATAATTTACCAGTTTCATGGTCTAAAACAGGTTCAGGAAGAGTTACAAAATCGGGTGGTGCATTTTTATTAGGTAAAGTATATTTAACTTCAGCTGGTTTTCCACTACAAATTTCTGAAAATTATCAAAAGGCAATAGACGCTTTAAAACCTTTAGCTGATAATCCAGGTTCTTATGATGTAGAATTACTATCAGACTGGAAAAGTGTATTCGACATAAATAATGAAGGAAACAAAGAAGTTATTTTTGCACATGGTAATATCTACGAAAATTTAAAAGGATCTGTTTTACCTTTTTGGACTAATCCACAATTTAGTGCTTTTGGAGGAATAACTTCGAGAGCAGGAAGCAGCTATTTAATGGCTTGGCATCCAGCTTTGTTAGACTTATATGAAGCAGGAGATGATAGGCTTGCAGATGGTTTTACATACTCTTATGAAAGAATAAACAACAACCAAATAATTACTTACAGAAGAAACCCTATCAATGTTAATGGACTTGTATATGGAGGAAGAAACGGAATTTCAGGAACAAAATATCAAGATGGTGGTGCTATTGGAAATGTTATTCACTCTAAAGATCATATTGTTTATAGATATGTAGATACTTTTTTAATGTTAGCTGAAGCATACAATGAAAATAATGAACCTGCACAAGCACTACCGTATTTAAAAATAGCTAGAGATCGTGTAAAAGCAAGTGTAGTTTCAACTACAGATCAAACTGCTTTAAGAGCTATTATTAGAGCAGAAAGAATAAGAGAGTTATATGCAGAAATGGGAGAATTATTTGATGTTAGAAGATGGAATATAGCCGAAGAAGAATATAATAATCATTTACTAAGACAATTTAGAAATCCAAATCAAGGTTGGGATGAAAAATTTAAACTAAGCCCTATTCCTTTTACAGAATTAGGTAAAAATCCAAATTTAACTCAAAACCCAGGTTGGTAAAATAATCTTGGAATTAAAAAATAGCTGTAAATAAATCTATTTACAGCTATTTTAGTTTGAAACAAAAAAGATTAAAAATGAAAAAATTAGCTTTTTACACACTTGTTATTTTTTTAATAATTTCTTGTAAATCAAAAAAAGTAGAAACTGTTAATAATACTGCAAATAAAGAAAAACTTCCTAATTTGGTTATTGTTCTTTCTGATCAACACTCTGCAGATATGGTTGGTGCTTATGGTAATAAACAATTAATTACACCCAATTTAGATCAACTTGCAGCTGATGGTGTTTTATTAGAAAACGCATTTTCAAGTCAGCCAGTTTGTACACCTTTTAGAGGGATGTTAATGAGTGGAATGCATCCTCTTAAAAATGGCGCTTTTGTAAATGATGTTCCACTTTTACCGAACAAAACAAAGTTGATGGCAGAAATTCTAAAAGAAAAAGGCTATCAAACAGCTTACTTTGGTAAATGGCATTTATTGGGTGGAAACAGAGATAGAGGAATTCCTAAAGAATTAACCTATGGTTTTGATAAAGTATTAACCAATAATTGTCACGTAGATTTTAGACCAGGAAAAGCATTTTTCTGGAATGAAAAAGGCGAAAAAGAATTTTTTGATGAATGGGAACCTTATGCACAAACCAATCAAGCAATCGATTATTTAAAAGACATAGATACTTCAAAACCATTTGCAATTGTACTTTCCTTACATCCACCTCATGATTGGGGAAAATTTAAAGGTGTGGATGGTAAAATGCATTATAGATATGATACTTTAGAAGAGCTGATGGCACTTTATAAAAGAAGTGAAATAGAATTGAGACCTGGCTTAAAAGATACTCCTGATAGAAGAAGAATGTATCATGGACACATGGCTCAAATTACTGGTATAGATATTGCTTTAGGTAGATTAATGAATCAATTAAAAGTGATGAATGAAGAAGATAATACTCTAGTTGCTTTTACAGCCGATCATGGAGATATGTTAGAATCTCATAATGCAGTTTTACCAAAACAATATCCACATGATTATTCTAATAAAATACCATTTATCATTAAATATCCTAATAAAATAAAAGCTGGTTTAAAAGCAAAAACGATGCTAGCAACAATGGATATTTTACCAACAATTCTGGGTTATATGGATGTTGATGCTAAGGTAGATTTTGATGGGAAAAATTTATCAAAAGAAATAATTAACAATACATTAAACAAAAACGATTACGTACCTATTTGGAATTATAGAATTGGAAGAGCAAGAAACTCTAATTGGAGAGGCGTAGAAACAGATGAATTTACCTTTTCTACTTCAAATGAATCAAAAGACCCAATTATTAATGTTTTGTTTGATAGAAAAAAAGATCCTCATCAATTAAATAATTTATATAACAACCCAGCGTATGCAACTATTCAAAATAAATTAGAAGGGTATACAAAAGAATGGATGCAAAAATATAATGATAAATTCTATGGAGCGAAAGAATTTAATGCTGTTCAACCTAAAAGTAAATGGACGTATAATTATGAATATTCGCCAGCAGAATTACTTAAAAAATAAAAAGTTTAACTAAAAATAATGCTTATTTTGAAAACAAAAAAACCATTTTTTAAAGAGATAAAATTTAAACAAATTCTTTTTTTCATTTTTTTATTAGTTAGCGTAAGTACTTCTTACGCACAAAAAAAAATAGAAGTTAAAGGGATTGTTATCGATGAATTTGAAAATCCTGTACCTTATGCAGCTGTTGGTATTCCATCCAAACAAATAGGTACCTCTACAAATGATGATGGAGTTTTCTCTTTTCAAATAGCTCCAGAAAATGTATCCGATATTTTAGAAATTTCAACCATAGGTTATAAAACCTATAAAATCAAAATTCAAGAATATTTAGATAAAAAAACAGGAAAAATTGTTTTAATCGAAGATGTTGTTACTCTTGCTGCAATTACGTTAGAAAAAATTGATGACATTGTAAAAAAAGCATTAAAAAAAGTTAAGAAAAATACATTAAGTGATAAGCATCAACTAAATATGCTTTACAGAAGATCTTCTGTAGAAAATAACAAAACACGTTTTATGGTAGAACACTATTTAAATGTGTTAGATTATGGGCCATCAGACAATCGATTTGATGAAATTGGTTTAGCAGAATCTAGAAAATCTGCAGATTATAGATTTGCCTTTAAAAAACAACCTGTACATGCCATAATAATTATGGGTCAAATAAATCCACTAAGACAACGTATTTACGATTCTGACTATAATTGGGTAAGAGATGGAGATACTTCTTACGATGGTGAAGATGTTTTAATTATAAAAGGAACTAAAAAAGATCAAAAGGCAAATAAAGAAAACAATTGGATTAAGTTTTATGTAGGCATGGATACCTATAGTATTTACAAAATTGATGTTTCTAGACATGCAAATGAATTTTCTAACTTAAAAGCTTTTTACATCTATAAAAAAGATAGCAATGGTAAATTAGTTTTAAGCTATCATAATAGAGAGGCGAAATTTAGAACTCCAGTAAGTGCACAAAAACAAAAACTTTTAAAATTAAAAAACAAAAATGTTCAGAGTTCTTATAGACACGAAGCTATTGTTTTAAGTATCGAAACAGATAAGAAAAAGTTTGACGTTAAAAACACTATTTACGAGAGAAAAGATATTGGTGATTATAACGTAAAATACAATCCTGTTTTTTGGCAAAATATAGCATTACCTCCAGACACTAAATTTTACAAAAAAAGTGTAAAAGAATTAGAGTCTATTTATGGTGTTTCTTTAGAAGATCAATTTAAATTAGTGAATAAAGAATAAATGATGAAAAATATAATAGCAATTTTAGTAATAATTTTTGTGTATCATTTTTCAAATGCTCAGCAAAAGAAACCCAACGTAGTTTTTATTTTAGCGGATGATTTAGGCTGGAGTGATGTAACTTTATATGGAAAAACAAAACTATATGAAACACCAAATTTAGAGCGTTTGGCAGCAAGAGGAATTACCTACACAAGAGCGTATGCTGCTAGTCCACTTTGCTCACCAACTAGAGCAAGTATTTTAACAGGGCAAACACCTGCAAGAACAGGTATTACAGCACCAACAGCACATTTAGGAAAAGTTAAGTTAAAAGCATCATTAAATAAAGGTACTGGACCAGCAAATAAAGCACTTGTTTTAGAGTCTGTAACAAGATTAGATAATACCTTACCAACTTTAGGAAAACAATTTAAAAATGCAGGCTATCAAACTGCACATTTTGGAAAATGGCACTTAGGTGCAAATCCATATTCGCCACTACAACATGGTTTTGATGTTGATATTCCACATTGGCCAGGACCAGGACCAGCAGGAACTTTTGTAGCTCCTTGGCGTTTTAAAGATTTCAAAGAAAAATATGCAAAGGAACATATAGAAGATAGAATGGCAGATGAAGCTGTTTCTTGGTTACGTACTATTGATAAAACAAAGCCATTTTTTATGAATTATTGGCAGTTTTCTGTACATGCTCCTTTTGATGCTAAAGAAACTTTAAAAAAATATTATAGCACAAAAGTAGATTTATCAGATGCACAACATTCTGCAACGTATGCAGCAATGGTGCATTCTATGGATGATGCAATTGGTCGATTATTAGATGAATTGGATAGATTGGGTTTAAGTAAAAATACTATTATAGTTTTTACAAGTGATAATGGAGGGAATATGTATAACAGTGTTATCGATGTTTTGCCAAATGGAGAAAAATATAGCGCTGCTCCAACCAGTAACAGACCTTTAAGAGGTGGAAAAGCAACCATGTTTGAAGGTGGAGTGAGAGTACCAACAATTATTTCATATCCAAGAATTACAAAACCAGGAACTACAAACGATGCTCTGATTCAATCTACAGATTTTTACCCAACATTATTAAATTTAGCATCTTTAGAAATACCTAAAAATCATGTAATTGATGGAATTGATATTACAGAAACTTTAAAAGGAAATGAGATAAAAAGAGATGGAATTTTCACCTATTTCCCTCATCAACCAGGAGTTCCAGATTGGCTACCAACTTCTATTTCTGTGCATGCTGATGATTGGAAATTAATTCGTTTGTTTCATCAAGGAAAAGATTTTAAACACGATTATTTGTTATACAATTTAAAATGGGATGTTAGTGAACATAATGATTTGTCTAAAACATATCCAAAAAAAGTGGCTGAATTAGACAAACTAATAGAAAAACACATTCAAGATACAAAAACAATTGTTCCAATTAAAAATCCAGACTTTGATATTACAAAATACAAACCAGAAAATATTGGAAAACAACCAGGTGGTTTAAAAGGGAAGAAGCTAGAAATTAATTAGAAAAAGAATATCCTTTATGAAACAAATGCAATTTAGATTACAAAAAAAGAAAGAAGCAGATTTACTTATCTCTTTTTTGTAATCTATTTTTTGTGTATCAGTATTTTCCTCATAGTTAAATTAAAGAGAAAGTAAATTTACAAAAGGAACTTCCCTAACTTCTTTCTCAAGATTATAATCAGGATTTTTTGTTGGCCAATAACGTTTATCAACATTGGTTTCTAACCAAGAAACCAAGTCTTTAAAAAGCGCATCTCCTTGTTCTTTTTTAGTTGTATATAAATCGTTTCTTTCAAAAGGATCATTTTGAATATCATACAAATGCAAACGTCCATACCAATCAAAAATCAATTTAAAATCACCTTTTCTAATCGCAGAATGAGGAGTTAAAGCCAAATCATCATAAGGACTTTTATAAATTACATTAAAAGGATAATGCCAATAACGAGTATCTTTTGTGTACGTTTTTTGCTCGTTTTTTGTGTCAGCAAGTAAACCCATTACACTTTCACCATCTAAATTATTATTGGCTACAATTTTTTTTGCATTATAACCTGCAGCTTCTAAAATTGTTGGAAAAATATCTGTACAATCCACAGGCACATCTACCCATTCTCCTTGCTCAATTTTTCCTTTCCATCTAAAAACTAAAGGAACACGAATTCCTCCTTCCGTTAAACAAGCTTTTCCGCCTAAAAATGGATAGTTTTCGGTTCCATTTCCATCAGGAGTAATTTCGCCATCAATACCACCATTATCAGACATAAAAACAACTAACGTATTTTCCTCGATATTTAATTCTTTTAGTTTGTCTAAAATTTTCCCAACAGATCTGTCCATACTTTTAATCATAGAAGCATAAATGGCATTGTCTTGTCCGTTAAAACCTTTGGTTTTTTTCGCATTAAAATAATCGATTTCTTCTTTTTTACCTTGATAAGGAGTATGCACTGCAAAATGAGAAAAATATAAAAAGAAAGGTTTTTCTGTATCTTTTGCTTTTTCATCAATGTATTTTAAGGCTTGTTCAGTTAAGTCGTCTGTCAAATATTTTTCGCCAGTTACTGCTCCTGCATTTCCTATTTCCCATTCGTCTTGTGGCATTTTAGGAAAACGTTGTTTCGTTTTTTGATTCCAACCATTTCTCCAATTAAAATACGCAGAACCTCCTCCATCAAAATACGCTAAAGTTTCAAAACCATTATCTTCTGGTTGAAATCCTTTTGCGCCAAAACCACCTATGTGCCATTTACCAATAAAAGCATTATTGTAACCTGTCATAGCTTCTGCAATTGATAATTCATCCAAATTGAGTTGAACATTTTTACCTGCAGGAACAGCAGAATTAGAGGTTCCGTTTACAAGTGCTTGTTCAATTAAAATATTGTCTTTATGTTCTAAAACATCGTTTGCATAATAACCTTCTGGTATTTCTAAATTTTGATTGTAGTAGGTATCTCTGTGAGGCATTGCAGTTGTAAAACCCAATTTAGCAGCATATTTACCTGTTAAAATACTAGCTCTTGTTGGCGAACATAATTGATTTGCATAGGCTTGCGAAAAAGAAACTCCTTCACTCATCAATTTATTAATGTTTGGTGTTTCGTAGAAAGTACTATCAATAGAAGTATTTAAAAATTTTGCAGCATATTTTTGAGAATCTACAATACCATAGTCATCTGCGAGAATAAAAATAATGTTTGGTTTTTTAGGTTTTTCCTCTTTACAAGAAATTAAAAATAAGATTGATAAAATTAAAAAAGTGTGTTTTTTCATCAGGAAAAAATTTGTTAGTTTAAAGTATAAATGTAGCTGGAGTAAAACAAGTAACTGTCCTGTTGTTTAGGGTTTTTATAGTTGCAATTTACTATTTACAAGATAGTACAGGATACAAAATAGAACATATTACAGTTAATTTGACACACTTGTTATTTTAAAACTTAAAATAATAATAAAAATATATTAAAAATTTTATCTAACAATTATGAAGAAAAAAATACTTTTTATGATGGCATTTGCACTGGGTATCCAGTTTGTGAGTGCGCAAGCCATTGATCCTGCAAATATTTTAATGTATCTCGATTTTGAGGGAGATGTCGTCGATAATTCACCAGCAACAAATTTTACTTTTGCAAGAAAAACAACGGGTAATGCAAGTGGTGCTGGAGGTAATGCTATAACATTTGGTAGTGCAGGTAATAAGTTTGGACAATATGGTGTTTTTGATGATACTGTTTATGAAAGTAGTAATTCTGGTGTTTACAATACATCAAATAGTTCTACTATTGCTGTTTGGTTAAGAATCGCAGCTGCAGAAAGTATAGTAAATGGTCAAATTTCTCATGTCTTAGATATGGCAAATGGCCCTATAGCTGGAGTTGCAGACGATGGAACAGCCCAATTAAGATTAAGGTCATCTGGTGGTTCTGGAGATAATAATTTTGCTTCTGCCACAACAGCAGTTGAAAATTATTCTAATATAGTAGCAACAAAAGAAGAATGGTATCATATAGCTCTTGTGCATGATGCTGTAAACGAAACTCAAACTTTTTATATTAATGGAGTTTTAGATAAAGTAGTAGATTATAGTGGTGTTGCTACAAAACCAAGAAATGTTGCTACAGATTTAATTATTGGTGCTAATAAAGTGGGTAATACAGGACAAGCGATAAAGGCTGATATGGATGATATGTTAATAACATCAGAAATTTTAACAATAGCACAAGTTAAATCTATAATGAATTTTGGAGTAGAAGCATCTAGAACTGGAGTTACAAGTGTTTGGACAGGAAATGGAGATACAGATACTGCTTTTGGAACTGCAGCCAACTGGTTACCTTCTGGTGCACCAGTGGCTACTGGAAATATTATGATTCCTTCTGGTTTAACTAATTATCCTGCAGCCTCCGCAGATTTTACTGTAGCTAATATCATAGTAGAAAAAAATGCCTCTTTAAATGCTGGTGCAAATTCTATAACTGCAAACACTTCAAAAGTTTATGGTGGTGGAAGTTTT
>Ga0115565_10003101_pt1 | contig 12026 bp, 10 predicted proteins | sample COGITO_mtgs_1105_FD_87199 | JGI IMG/M metagenome (GOLD analysis project Ga0115565, IMG submission 87199) | Pelagic marine microbial communities from North Sea - COGITO_mtgs_110530 | ecosystem: Environmental > Aquatic > Marine > Epipelagic | place: Germany:Helgoland, sampling site Kabeltonne... | reverse complement strand
TTTGATAAATTAATTATTGCTGCTGGTTCTAAACCGAATAAATTTGGCTGGCCAGGTCAAGATTTAGATGGAGTTATGGGCATGTATAGCAAACAAGATTTAGAAAAATTAGAAAAATACGCGCCAAATAATGAGGTTTGTAAAAGAGCTGTAATAGTTGGAGGTGGTTTAATAGGAATTGAATTGGCAGAAATGTTACGTAGCAGAAAAATCCCTGTTACTTTTTTGGTTCGTGAAGATAGTTTTTGGAACGGAGTTTTGCCAGCTCAAGAATCGGAAATGATAAATAAACATATTAAAGAGCATCATATAGATTTGCGTTTATCAACCAATTTAAAAGAAATTAAAAGTGATGCAAATGGGAATGTAAAATCAATCGTCATCGAAGAAACTGGCGAAGAAATCTTTTGTAACGTGGTTGGTTTAACAGCTGGAGTTACTCCAAATATCGATTTTTTAAAAGATTCTGGAATCGAAACTAAAAAAGGTATTTTAGTCAACCGATTTTTAGAAACAAACATCAAAGATATTTATGCCATTGGCGATTGTGCAGAGCAACATGAAGCGATTGGACAACGCAGAAATATTGAAGCAGTTTGGTACACAGGAAGAATGATGGGCGAAGTTTTAGCACAAACAATTTGTGGCAATAAAATGGAATACAATCCTGGTCATTGGTTTAATTCTGCCAAGTTTTTAGATATTGAATACCAAACGTATGGCTGGGTTTTTAGTGAACGAAACAAACAAGAAAACGAAGCTTACTTTCAATGGCAACATCCCAAAGAAAATATTTGTATTACCATTTCTTATGATAAAAACACCCATAAACTTTTAGGAATTAACACTTTTGGAATTAGAATGCGTCATGAAATTTTTGATAAATGGTTGACTGAAAATAAATCTATTGAGCATGTTTTAGAATATTTAAAAGATGCCAATTTTGACCCTGAATTTTACAGTTTGTATGAAAAAGACATTGTAGCAAAATTCAATCAAGAAAATAATACAAATATTCAAGTTAAAAAGAAAAGTTGGAAACGAATTTTCAGCAAAGCATAAGATTATGAAAGCAATAAAATATACAGGTTTAGTAATCTTTTTAATAGGATTAACCATTTTTACAGCATCCGTTTTTACGGGTAGTTTTAATTTCACAGAACAAGAATTAGACACTTTTATTCAAGAAAAAGGATACAAAAGTGAAATCATTAAAGAAGAGTTATCAAAAGCAATTGTTACTGAAGAAAATTTAAACATTTTCCAATTTTCTGAACGTGTTAGAAATGCTGTTGCAAAAAACAACAAGCATTATAATGATTTAATTGCAAAATACAATAAAGAAAAAAATTGGGAGAAAAAAGGTGCTCAATATCAATATAGAATTGATGGAAAACCACACACAATCAGTTTTCAAATTGCAAAAAAAGCAGGAAGTGGTTTTGTAAAAGAAAATGCTGGTTTCATGTGGTTTTTAACTTTTGGATTGGGAATTTTAGGAGCATTAATGTTTATGCTACCAAACTTAATTTTGCTAGGAAAACCAGGAATAAAAAACGACGGAATTTACCATAAAGCATCCACCAATAGAGGCTGGATTGCTTGGCTAGTTTTAGTGTATTTAGTTACCTTTTATTTGGTGCTGTATTTTATGGCAGATTATGTTGTGAATTGGACGTTTATTTTAGACCCAATTAGTAAGTCTTTAAATGGTGGAGAAGCCTCTCAATGGTTTGTTTACGGATTTTTATATTGTATAATAATGGTAACAATGGCTGTTAGAATGTACATTAAATACAGGCATAATAAATACCAAATTATAAGAACAACATCTGTTTTATTCTTTCAAATTGTATTTGCATTCTTAATCCCAGAAATTATGACAAGCCTTAATCAGCCTGGTTATGATTTTAAAAATGCATTTCCTTTAGATTATGATTTTTTCTTTGAATGGAATTTAAAAACATTGACTGAAAGTGGCTCAATTGGGTTGTTCATTTTGGTTTGGGGAATCGTTTTAACTTTAGTAATTGTACCAGTAATGGTTTATTTTTTCGGAAAACGTTGGTATTGTTCTTGGGTTTGTGGTTGTGGAGGTTTAGCAGAAACTTTGGGAGATCCTTACAGGCAACATTCAGATAAGAGCTTGAATGCATGGAAATTAGAAAGATGGTTAATCCATTCTGTGTTGGTTTTTTCTCTGGTAATGACACTTGTTACTCTGTATTGTTACTTCTCTGGAGCACAATCTTTGCTCGGAATTAAAACCCAATGGATAAAAGATACGTATAGTTTCTTGATAGGTGCTTGGTTCGCTGGAGTTATTGGAACAGGTTTCTACCCAATTTTTGGAAACAGAGTTTGGTGTAGATTTGGTTGTCCTTTAGCTGCTTATTTAGGAATGGTTCAGCGTTTTAAATCACGTTTTAGAATCACCACAAATGGTGCACAGTGTATTTCTTGTGGAAATTGTTCTACCTATTGTGAAATGGGGATTGATGTAAGAGCCTATGCACAAAAAGGAGAAAACATTATTCGTTCTAGCTGTGTGGGTTGTGGTGTTTGTTCTGCAGTTTGCCCAAGAGGTGTTTTAAAGTTAGAAAACGGCCCTGAAGATGGTAGAATAAATCCTACTGAAATCTTACTAGGAAATGATGTTGATTTAATGAATTTAATTAATAAGAAATAATATTCTGCAAAACAGTTTTCAGTTTGCAGTCTCAATTTTCTGTAAACTGTAAAAATGTATGTATAAAATGATGAATAATTTAAATCTCATTATCACTCAAAGTAGAAAAACCTTTATGCCTTTAAGTATTTGCAAGAATATTATTTTTGTAACAATGTTAGTCCTTTCAATAAATTCTTTTGCTCAAAAAACCTATCAAAAAGAATATTATGATTCTGGTCAAATAAAAGAAGAAGGTTGGCTTTTAGAGGATAAAAAAGTAGATTATTGGAAATTTTATTTCGAAAATGGAAATTTAAAACAAGAAGGTAGTTACAAAAAGGGTCAAAAAATAAAATATTGGTACTTTTACACCGAAAATGCTATTAAAGAAAAAGAAGGGCATTTTAAAAAAGGTATTAAAGAAGATTGGTGGTTATTTTACGATGAAGATGGAATTGTAAATCATAAATGCCAATTAAAAAATAATCAGAAAAACGGATATTGTTTGGTTTATAAGGAAGAGAAAATAATAAAAGCTTCAAAATTCAAAGAAGGTAAAAAAATAAAAGAATGGACAAGTTTATCCTCTTTTAGAAAAGAAAACAACGTATTTGATTTAAGATAAATGAAGCCAATTATAAAAGTTATTATTCCTGCTTATAATGAGCAAGATTCTATTGGAAATGTAGTTAAAGATATTCCTAAAATAGTAGACGAAATTATTGTTATTAGCAATAACTCTACTGATAACACCGAAGTTAATGCTAAAAATGCAGGCGCAACTGTTTTATCAGAAACAAGAAAAGGCTATGGTTATGCTTGTTTAAAAGGAATGGATTACATCAGTAAAAAAGAAATAAAACCAGATATTATTGTTTTTTTAGATGGTGATTATTCTGATTATCCAGAACAGTTAACAGAAATTATTGCACCAATTATCAACCAAAATATAGATTTTGTTTTAGGTGCAAGAGTAAAAAAATTACGTGAAAATGGTGCTATGACTCCTCAACAAGTTTTTGGAAATTGGTTAGCAACTTTTTTAATGAAACTTTTTTTTGGAGCCAAATTTTCTGACTTAGGACCATTTAGAGCTATTAAATATAATAAATTATTAGCCCTAAATATGGAAGATAAAACCTATGGTTGGACAGTAGAAATGCAACTAAAGGTTTTAAAACAAAAAATGACTTACAAAGAAATACCGGTTAAATATAGAAACAGAATAGGTGTATCAAAAGTTTCAGGTACAGTAAAAGGTACTATATTTGCAGGAGTAAAAATTTTAGGTTGGATTTTTAAATATAGTTTTAAATAATGATTTTAGAATACACTGTTATAATTATTTATACAATTTGTTTGGTGCTAATTTTCTTTTATGCACTTGCACAATTAAACCTATTAATTAACTATTTAAAATACCGAAATAAAGAAGATAATTCACCAAAATTCGACTTTTCAAATCCAGAAGAAATACCATTTATTACCATACAATTACCTGTTTTTAATGAATTGTATGTCATGAAACGTTTACTAAAAAATATTGCGAAATTAGAATACCCTAAAGATAAATTAGAGTTTCAAGTTTTAGATGATTCTACTGACGAATCTGTAGAAATAACAGCAAAATATGTTAAAAAAATTCAAGAAAAAGGAATTAATATACAACATATTAAAAGAACCAATAGAGAAGGCTTTAAGGCAGGTGCTTTAAAAGAAGGTTTGAAAACTGCAAAAGGGGAATTTATTGCCATTTTTGATGCCGATTTTTTACCAAAAAAAGATTGGTTGCTACAGACAGTTCCTTATTTTAAGGATGAAAAAATTGGCGTTGTTCAAACAAGGTGGAGTCATATCAACAGAAATTATTCTACACTAACAAGAATTCAAGCTTTTATGTTAGATGCTCATTTTACACTAGAGCAAGTGGGTAGAAATAGCAAAGGTCATTTTATAAATTTTAATGGAACAGCTGGTATTTGGCGTAAAGAATGTATTTACGATGCTGGCAATTGGCAAGGAGATACACTTACAGAAGACATCGATTTAAGCTATAGAGCTCAGTTAAAAAATTGGAAATTTAAGTACTTAGAAAAAGTAGAAACACCTGCTGAATTACCTGTAATTATTAGTGCAGCAAGATCACAACAATTTAGATGGAATAAAGGTGGTGCAGAGAATTTCCAGAAAATGATAAAACGTATCATTACAAGTAAAAACATTCCGATTAAAACTAAAATTCATGGAATCTTACATTTGCTAAACAGCTCTATGTTTACCTGTATTTTTTTAGTTGCTGTTTTAAGTATTCCTATGTTATACATTAAAAATGAGTACGAACATTTAAAATATTACTTTTATGTAATGAGCTTTTTTGTAATTAGCTCGATGATATTTTTTGTTTGTTATTGGTATATGTATAAAAATATTTATGGAGGTGGTTTTGTGAAATTCCTTAAATATATTGGTGCATTTTTTACATTTTTCTCAGTGGCAATGGGTTTTTCTTTACACAATACAATTGCAGTTTTAGAAGGGCATATTGGTAAAAAAAGTGAGTTTGTAAGAACACCAAAATTTAATATTAAAACCATTAAAGATGGATGGAAAAACAATAAATATATTAAAAAGAAACCTTCAGTTCATGTTATTTTAGAAGGATTGCTTGCCATTTATTTCATTTTTGGAATGTATAGCGCATTTATTGTAGGAGATCAAGGTGGAGATTTCGGACTTTTCCCTTTTCATTTTATGCTTTTTGTTGGTTTTGCCTATGTGTTTTTTAAATCAATTTTCTCTAAAGCTTAATGTTTTTTTTTGAAAAATATAAAAATATACTGCTTATTTTTAGTAGTGTTCTTCTTTATATTTTCTTTGCTTATTTTTTAGAAAGAACTCAATTCAATATCCTTATTTCTATATGGTTTGCTCTTTTTGGTTGTTTTTATTTATTGATGAAAAACAACCAAATCTCATTCTCAACTTTAGTAGTCACTGCTATTTTTTTTAGGTTAATTTTCCTTTTTGCCACACCAAATTTATCGCAAGATTTTTACAGGTTTATTTGGGATGGACGCATGCTTTTTGAAGGTTTAAATCCTTATCTGACGTTACCAGAAAACATCGTGCAACAAAACAGTTTCCCAATTGCTGATGCCAAAGAATTGTATGCAGGAATGGGCGAATTAAATGGAAGTCATTATACAAATTACCCACCTTTAAACCAACTTTGTTTCTTAATTGCAGCGTTGTTTGCTAGCAAAAGCATTTTTGGCTCTGTTATTGTTTTAAGGTTAGTTATTATTTTAGCTGATATTGGTATTTTATATTTTGGTAAAAAGCTTTTAGAAAAACTAAACCTGCCTATTAAAAACATTTTCTGGTATATTTTAAATCCATTTATCATTATAGAAATGACAGGAAATTTGCATTTTGAACCTGTTATGCTGTTCTTTTTTATTTTTGGAATGTATAAATTGGATCAACATAAATGGGTATTCGCAGCAATTTTAATCGGCTGTTCTATCTCTGTAAAATTGATTCCTTTGTTGTTTTTACCCTTACTTTTTCAATGGTTTGTTTGTAAAAAAAATCCTAGCAAAGACTTTGTTATGTCTGTTCGAGCGCAGTCGAGAACTCGTAATCTACTTCAATTAATTTCTTTTTATATTATTACATTACTAACTTTTGTTATTTTATTTCTCCCATTTTTATCATCAACATTAATAGCAAACTACTCAAAATCGGTTGGTTTATGGTTTGGGAAATTCGAGTTTAACGCAAGTTTCTACTATATTTTTAGAGAAATTGGGTATTTGTTTAGAGGCTATAATGAAATTGCTATCATTGGTAAAATAACACCAATTTTAACCATTTTAGTATTGATTTTTTTAACATTCTTTAGAAAAAACACCAGCTTAAAACAAATATTTACAGCAATGCTTTTCGGACTTTGTTTTTATTATTTTACATCCACAACTGTGCATCCTTGGTACTTGGCAACTCCAATTATTTTATCGGTTTTTACAAAATATAAATTCCCAATTGTGTGGAGTTTAGTAATAATTTTAAGTTATCAAGCGTATGCAAATACTCCTTGGCAAGAAAATTTATGGTTTGTTACTCTTGAATATTTAGCTGTATTTTCTTACATATTTTATGAAATAAGAGGTTTTCAAAGAAAAAATCTGATAAATTAATACTTTCTCAAATTTTAACGCTATATATTTTTATATCTTCGTAATTAAATTTTTTTAGATGAAGAAACTAACCATAAAAGATATTGCCAAACATTTTAATGTTTCCATTTCCACAGTTTCTAAAGCTTTAAATGATAGCTATGAAATTAGTGAAGCTACAAAAGACAAAATTCAGAAATACGCTAAAGAGAATAATTACAAACCTAATTTTAATGCTTTAAGTTTAAAAAATAGAAGCACAAAAACAATTGGTGTTATTATGCCAACAATGCTTAATTACTTTTTTGCTCAGGTATTTAAAGGGATAGAAAAAACAGCGTTAGAAAAAGGTTATAAAGTAATTACTTGTATTTCTAATCAATCTTATGATAAGGAAGTAGAAATTATTGAAATGCTTTCTAATGGAAGTATAGATGGTTTTTTATTATCCATGGCAAAAGAAACCGAACTAAATAACAAACACGAGCATTTTAAAGAATCTATCGAAAACGGAACACCAATTGTAATGTTTGATAGGGTTGCAAAATCAATTGAATGTGATAAAGTTGTTACAGATGATTTAAATTCAGCTGCAACTACAGTGGAGTTTTTGTACAAAAAAGGACATAAAAAAATTGCGTTTATATCTACCATTAGCGATTTATTTATTGGAGAACAACGTCTTTTAGGCTACAAAAAAGGATTGGAAAAAGTAGGTTTGCCTTTTGATGAAAATTTAGTGCTAAATATTTTAGAAAGAGATTATAAAAAATATGTAAAACAAGTAAAACCATTTGTAAAAGATACAGAAATTGATGCTGTAATTACAACTGGCGAATCTGTTGCAGTTTCTACCATGAAAGCGATTAAAAAAAGCGGCAAAAAAATACCTAAAGATGTTGCTGTAATTGCATTTTCTAACGGAATTTTATCACGACATTCAAGTCCAAAAATGACGACCATTAGTCAACATGGAGAATTAATGGGAGCAACTGCTGCTGAAATTCTAATTGATAAATTGAAAAATAAAAACACGGATATTGTTACTAAAGTAATTAAAACTGATTTAGTAATTAGAGATTCTACAAGATAACATCATGGATTTATCAAACATAAAATTAGTAGTTTCTGATATGGATGGCACTTTGCTAAACTCCAACCACGAAGTTAGCAACCAATTTTTCGAAATTTTTAAAAAACTACAAGAAAAAAATATTTTATTTTGTGCAGCTAGTGGAAGACAACACAACAGTATTGTTGAAAGATTGGCTAAAATTAAAGATCATATTTATGTAATTGCAGAAAATGGTGGTGTTGCAAAAAAAGGAAAAGAAGTTTTAATTTCTAACTTTTTAGAAGCTGAAAAAATTTTAAAAATACTTCCGATTTTAAGAGAAATAAATGGCGCGAATATCGTTTTATGTTGTGATGACGCTGCTTATATAGAAAGCCTGGATGCACGTTTTATCGACTTATTCCAAGAGTATTATGCTAGCTTTGAAATTGTGGATGATTTAATGGAAATTGCAAGAAAAATTCCAGTTTATAAAATTGCTGTTTTTCATTATGAGTCTTCAGAAGAATTTATTTATCCTGAAATAAAACATTTAAAAAACGAAATTCTTCTAAAAGTTTCGGGGCAAAATTGGTTAGATATTTCTGATGAAAAATCTAACAAGGGCATTGCTTTGAGACATCTTCAGGAATTGCTAAATATTAGCAAAGCAGAAACCATGGTTTTTGGCGATTATCATAATGATATAGAAATGATGCAAGAAGCTGACTTTAGTTTTGCCATGAAAAATGCCCATAAAGATATTACAGAATTAGCGAAGTTTTCTACAGAAAGCAATGATAATTTTGGCGTTGAACGCGTTTTAGAGAAGTTGGTAAAAAGCCCATCTTAATCTTCCCAAAGGGAAGAAACTCATGCTTTAAAATAGTTTCAAGAAAAAAAATGTGATTTTTACAAAATGAAAAATTGTGCATACAATTTTCTGCGAACTTTGCGTTTAAAAACTAATCATCATAAGAAACTGTGCTTTGTCTTTCTCTGTTAACATGCAATTTGGTTACATCTGGTCTAGAATAATGCCCAACAACATCAAAGTTTTGTCTTTCTTCCAAAACTCGATTAAAATCTAAGGTTTCAATTATTAAACCTTCTTTATTGATGACTGGTTCAATAATCCATTCTCCATCTGGGCCAGCAATACAAGAACCTCCATTTGCAAAAATTTCAGGAGCATCTTTTACAATTTTATCAACATGAGGAACATCACTTTGAAAATCTGATTTTTGCATTAATGCTGAAACAGAAATCACAAAAGAACGCGATTCTCTGGCTATAAAACGCGTAATATCTTTCGTATTATGATCTGAACCTGGCCAAACTGCAATATGTAAATTTTCTCCCAAACCATACAAAGCTGTTCTTGGCAAAGGCATCCAATTTTCCCAACAATTTAAGCCACCAACAGTAAATTCTTTAAGCGAATGAACTTGCAAACCATTGCCATCTCCAGGAGCCCAAGTTAAACGTTCATCAAAAGTGGGTTGCAATTTTCTATGTACGGATTTTATGACTCCTTCTTGATTTATATACACCAAACTTGCATAAATACTGTGTCCTCCTCTATTTTGAGCAAGTTCCATAATCCCTAAATAAATAGCTATTTTGTGTTCTTTCGCGAGTTTACAAATGGAATCTAATTCGCCTTTTTCTATTGTGATTGAATTTCGAACATAATGTGCGTGAATTTCTTTTTGAGTTGATGAATTCCATTCAGCTCCATTGGTTAAAGCAATCCAAAAAGGATAACCAGGCAATAAGGCTTCTCCAAAAACAATCAATTCGCAGTTTTCTTTTGCTGCATCTACAATTGATTTCTCAATTTTTTCAATTGTTTTTTGTTTGTTTAACCAAACTGGAGCTATTTGTGCTAAGGCTACTTTTAATAGGTTGTTTTTCATTTATTTTAAAAATTCATTTTACTCACATTCTGATTGAGTATGTTTATCTTTCCACTGAATCCAATATTCCTGCAAACCTTCTGGAGTTTGTTTTAATTCACTAACATTTAATTTATGTCCTTTCATCAAAACTTTTTTTAATTCTTTTTTTCTTTTTGAAAGTGATGGACTGTGATTCCAGCCTCCAACGTGATCAAAAGAAGTAAAGGCATCACACTTTTCTTTTACTGAAACAAAAGGAATCGATAATTTGTAAGTTACTTTACCTGTTCCCATTCCAATAGTTTCCATTTCAATTTTTGAAAAATCCACCTTTCGATATTCTTTTTTATTATAAAATTCCTTTAGTTTAACACCAACCCTAGCCGACATTTTGTTTGAAAACTGATGTGCGACATCTGAGCCATTTATAAATTCTAAACCTTTATAAACACCTTGACATTCATTATCAGAACATTTAATGTTTACATTTTGAAAAGCATAATATTTTTCACTCTGTAAATTAAAACAAAATAATAGAGGAATTAAAAATGGAAATAACAGTTTCATTCTAGAATATATTAAACCTCAATACTCACAACCAAACCTTCATTACTTCTTACATTAAAAACAGTTTCATCATCAAAAATTAAATATTGACCTTTAATACCTACTAATTTTCCAGTAAATTTTGGTGTTTTTATCAAATTTAAACTTTTTGGTTTTGCAGGATACTTATGCACAGGAAAATTTAAATTCGTTTCAGTATTATTTTCTATAAAATACTCTTTGGCTTCATCAGGAATGTATTGTTTTAATTTCTCTCTCCATTCTACCAAATTTTCATCTGCAATATCATTTTTTAGCATTTTACGCCAATTTGTTTTATCGCCAACATGTTCTTTTAAAGCAACTTCTGTAATTCCGGCTAAATATCTGTTGGGCACTTCCACAATTTCTATAGCTTCATGTGCTCCTTGATCTATCCATCTTGTGGGCACTTGTCCTTTTCTGGTAACACCCACTTTTACGTTGCTTGAGTTTGCCAAATACACAATATGTGGTTTTAATTGCACCGATTTTTCGTAATCCAAATCTCTGTCTTCAATACCTAAATGTGCTTTGCTTAATTCAGGTCTCATAATCCAGTCTGCAGCATTTGGAATATCAAAAAAACAAGATTTACAAAAACCTTGTCTATAAATTTCTTTTTCTAGATGACAGTTTAAACATTCGTATTTGATAAAACTGATTGATATTTCTTTGTTCAGCAGCTGATTCATGTTTAAAAAATCAGTTGTCATATCTAAATAATACTGAATTTCATTCGCATTTTCAGTCTTCATTTTTTTTAAAACTCCTTGATATTGCATAAATAAATTTTTGTTATTTTTAGCCTTCAACAAACTTACAAAAAAACCGAACTTAATTTATGGCTTTTCCCATAGTAAATTCAATCATTTCTTGGTTTCTTAAAAAACGAATTCACCAAATTGAATTGTTTCTTAAATATCCTAATGATGTTCAGAATGAGCTTTTATTAAAATTCGTATCAGCATCAAAAAAAACAGAGTTTGGCATAAAACATAGTTTTTCATCGATTAAAAACTATGAGGATTTTGCAAAATTAGTCCCTATTCAAAAATATGAAAGTATTGAACCTTTAATTGAACGTTGCAGAAAAGGCGAACAGAATTTATTTTGGCACACGCCCATAAAATGGTTTGCAAAAAGTAGTGGAACTACCAATGCCAAAAGTAAATTTATACCTGTAAGTCATGAAGCTTTAGAATATTGCCACATGAAAGCTGGTAAAGATATGCTTTGTTTATACATTAACAATAACGAAGAAACACAATTATTTACAGGCAAAAGTTTGCGTTTAGGAGGCAGTTCTGATATTTATGAAGACAACAATTCTTACTTTGGAGATTTGTCTGCAATTATTACCGAAAACCTACCTTTTTGGGCAGATTATAGTTCTGCTCCTAGCCAAGAAGTAGCATTAATGGCTGAATGGGAAACTAAAATGGAAGCCATAATTGATGAAACTATAAATGAAAATATTACAAGTTTGGTTGGTGTACCAAGTTGGATGTTGGTGCTTTTAAATCGTGTTTTAGAACGAACAGGAAAAAACCATATTCTAGAAGTTTGGCCTAATTTAGAGGTATATTTTCATGGAGGTGTAAATTTTAATCCATACAGAGAACAATACAAAAAAT
>Ga0115565_10003094_pt1 | contig 12036 bp, 9 predicted proteins | sample COGITO_mtgs_1105_FD_87199 | JGI IMG/M metagenome (GOLD analysis project Ga0115565, IMG submission 87199) | Pelagic marine microbial communities from North Sea - COGITO_mtgs_110530 | ecosystem: Environmental > Aquatic > Marine > Epipelagic | place: Germany:Helgoland, sampling site Kabeltonne... | reverse complement strand
GTAGTTGCATCAATTTTAATTTCATCTTCAGGAATAGGTTTTAATAAATCCAAGTCAATTTGTACATGTTCACTAGGATTATTTTGAGATTCTTCTTTACTTTTAAGAAGATCTACTTTTTTCTTAGATATATATCCATGTTCGTTAAAAATTTTAATTAAATTCTCTTTCAGTTCATGAGACATTGTAAATACATATATAATTCTACTTTCTTGTTCATTGATTAGATAATCTTTTTCATGAGCCATTGTTTGTGAATCGGTAATAAATTTTAATTCTAATACATCATTAGAAAATCCAAGAGATTTAAAAAGTTCAATTACAACTTGAATATTAATACTGTCTTTACTATTATCCCAATTAGGGTGTAACATTTCGTTATTAATAGTTTCGTTTTTTATTCCAACTAGTTTATATATGATTGGCATTAAATGTGAACATTACTTGTTTTAAATTTAGTTAATCAATTTTTATTTCATAAAAAAACTTCCAGGTGTCTAACAATTTAATTTTGAATATATCTCAATATGCTCACTGTATATTTCTTTAAAATACGTATTTAAAATTGTACATTTATCTTTAGGTATAGTAGATATAAAGTCTATGGAACTAATATTAAGAGATAACTTTTCTATTATATTACTCATTGTAGTATTTATATTAGTATTAATATTAGAGTAATCTGCCAATATAGTATCAATATTAAGATCATTTTCTGTTAAAATATCAACAAGTTCTTTGAGAGATTCCAATTTAAATATATCAGATATTATACGAACATTTTCTTCATTAAACATGTCAGATTTATCAATTTTTTTTGTCTTCAATTCATTTAGAAATGGTTTTAATATGCGTGACCTTTCAGATATAGAGTATTTAGGCACAATATTTTTTGTATTTAACATACGTAAAATTTCATCTGTAGAACGATCTTTTAATATAGTATTTAAAAAATTAGTTACTATATAACGTTCAATACCAATATTTTCAAAAGTATAACTTCTATATAAAATAAGAAAATAAGAAAATAAATTATATTTTATATTCATATTTAATTCATCTGATACATTAGTTTCAATCAATTTATCAATAGATATATCTTCATAATATTTTAAAAGATTAGTTAATTTAATTTTATTAATAGCTTCTATAACTGGCTCTAAAAAATTATAGAATATTGCAGATTCATATAATAATGTAGATTTATGTTCAGGATCTAAATTTTTAATAATTTTTATACCCAACGGTAAATTTTTCATAAATATAGAATTAATATCATACTTGTTGTCATCGTTAATATAATATATATTATAATCCGTTAGTAAATATTTTAATATAGGAATTAATGTAATTTCTTGACTATTATAATGTGTTAACCGATTAGATATCATAATTTGAGACTGTTTAACCTCTTCTTTATATTTTTCTAGTTCTTCTTCACACGTTTTTAATCTTTTTGCACACTTTTCTAATTTTTCATTACACATTTCAAGTTCTTCTCCACACGTTTCTAGTTTTTTTCTGACCTTTCTAACTTTTTTTATTTTTATATTATATGAATTAATTACAGTTTCTAGTGGTAATAATTTATTACTATTAATTAAAATATCATCATCATTATAATTTATTTGAAGAAGTCTTTCTAATATATTAAATTTTAAAATTGAGAATATTGAATATACAGTTGTAAATAATATAATTACATTTAAATAATCATATTTGTAGAGATATTCACCTAAATCAGATATTGTCAAATGTGATGAGTGACCATCATTAATATTTGCTATAAATGAACACTTTCCATATGTTTCATTCTCTATATTTATTGTTATTTGCTTTTTTATAATAGTAATTGAGCTTATATTTTCATTTCTATGAATAATATCTAGATTATCTTCAGATATATCAGCATCAAATAAATATGATAAAATACGAATAAAATTCTGAATAGTCGATCCAATTTCATATTTAATACCAGTTTCACCTTCTTTTTTATAAATATCTAAATCAGATACATTTGTTATTAAATTAATAAAAGTTTGATTCATTTGTTTTGTATCTGTAATATCAAATATATTTTTAAAATTATCATTTGTACTTAATAAATATTCTTTATTATAGGTATTATTTGTTGAATCCCATGTGATTACTTTTAAAAATTGTAATAAAGTATTTTCAACACAATCTGGAAAAGTATAAGATTTACCATCTTTTTGATATGTACTATTACTATAAGTTTCAAGTGGTGGAAATGTTAGTATTGATCTATAGATATTTTTATTAATAGTATCTGTTTCGGGATATCTAGTAGTTCCCAATAAATTATTTATTGTATTCTCTAAATTTATTGGATATAATTTGTCACTTACATCACTAAATGATAACTGTGTATTTTTAAGTCTTAGACCAATAAAAGATGCATAAAATAAATAGCTTAATTTTATATTTAATACATTTCTTGGGTCACTATTTTGTGAATTAAAGGTTTGGTCTATATCATTTAATATTTTATTCATATTAAGTAGATCAGAAATATTCTGAATAAATTTAATAAAATATACAGTGTAAGAATATCGATTTTTTGGAGTATATTGTTTAAGTTTAGTTAAACTTTTATTTATTTGAATATCTGTAGGCTTACTAGTATCTATATTTGTTATATTAGAATAAACAGATATCATATCATTAAAATTAATAAAATTTTGTTCATTACTAAAATTATCAATTATAAATTTATTACATAACTCATGAAATTTAATAATAGGCGGTGCAATATCTTTAAATCTTGTATCTACATCTTCTTTTAATTGATCCGATGATTTATTTTTTTTTGTTTCTATAAAATCTAAATATGTTTTAGTTAACTCAAGTGATAATATTGGTAATTCTTCACTAAAAATAAATGATAATATCTCTTTTAATTTATTAATAAATAAAAAACTATTGAGTACATTCGGTTTAACACTTAAACTTATAAAATTTTTCATTTGAGTTCTATTATTAAATCTAAAATAAGAATTAAATATTTTACTTACATGTGATTTATATATTGGATCGATTGTTAAATATGAAGAGTTTATAAAAGAATTAAATTTTGTTAAAATTTCAAATTTTGGCTGCATTAAGCATAAATGAAATGGGAATGATTCATTCGCATTTAATATAATACGTTCATCTGCAAAAATATATAAATCTGAGAATTTTAATATGGGTCCATATTCAATATCATCAATTTTTTCAAACTTAAATTCATCAGTTAATCTATATGTTCCAGAATTATCAGTATATGTAGCAATTGTAATCGGTTTATTATTAATAACAAAAGTAGCATTTTGAAAAGTAATTGGTGATATTTCCATTTTTACATTAGAATTATTAATTGATGGAATATTCCCACCATAATGTATTCTGTACATATATATTATATATAAAATATATTTATAGATTAATTAAACAATATTATATATATGATAACAGAACTATTTATTTTATTTATGTTTATACTACATTTTCAATTAATTGAGATTACTCAATATCTTTATTATTATAAAACATTGTCTTCGTCTATAATAGTTTCTAGTTTAATTAATAATAATTATTATGAATTAACTAGAATACTTACATCAAATTTATTTCATACTGGATTATCTCATTTATTGATTAATATGATTTCATTTATTAGTATCGGAATTCCATTAGAAGATTTTTTTAAAAATTATAATGAAATAGTATATTTGAAAGTTATCTTTTATTTAATGATATTTTCTGGTATTCAAAGTACAGCATATCATTATATTGCATATTTACTAACAGGAAATGAATATTTTAATCAAGTACAATATTGTGGATTTTCGGCTGTTTTATTTGGATTGAATTTTATTACACACTTTTTAAAAAGTAATAGTATATATTATTCATTAAAACAAGTATTACAACATTTATTATATATATATATAGTTATGCCAGGTACAAGCACTCTTGGGCATTTAGCTGGATTATTAAGTGGTGTAGTTGTCATTAAAATAATTGGATTCTAATCTATTAATAATTTATTTATCCAGTCAGAAATTTTATTTAAAACTACAGACGGATGAGTATCATTGCTATTTTCTTTTATTAACAATGAATGGTCTTTATTTTCAGGAAGATAAATATCTTTTATTTTATTTGGTACTTTATTATAAAAATTAATAGACTGTTCTGGATTTGTTATAGTATCAGATAATCCATGAAGTAAAAATAATGGTGCATTAAATAAATGTCCATACTCATTAATCCATAAACTAATATAATAACATTCGCGTGCTGTATTTAATCTCATTTTATCATGATATGAAAATTTACATGCATCTTTTAATTCTAAATATTCTTTATTGTGAATATCAGTTTTCATTTTATTTGTAGTACTTAATGCTTTATATGTTGGTATATAATGAGATAAAAACATTAAAATACATATACTAATTGGATTAGGTTTAAGTCTATCATCTATCCCACATAATGGACTTAATAGTATATATCCTTTTATTTGGGTTTCAAAATGATATTTAATATTATATCTAATAGCTACAGCTCCTCCCATTGATTCAGCTATTATAAAAATAGGTAAATTTGCATAATTATTATCTTTTAAATAAGTAATTAAACAATACAAGTCATCTACTAAATCATCAAAACGATCGATACTGCATCTTAAACCTTCGCTTTTACCGTGTCCATGAAGCTCTACAGCAAATGATTTAATATCACTTGATTTAAATAACAAGTCTTTATGTTCAAGCGAATCTTCGCATTTATATACTTCTTGAAAGTGACTACCTACCCCATGTACATGAATTAAAAGTGCTTTAGGTGCCTTAATATCAACACCTTCTATAATATTTAAATTTAATTTTTTTAAATTTTTTATCACAAATTCTTTCATCTTAATAATATATATATATTTATTTAACTAATCTAACTAAATTACAAGTCATTCTTGTTTACTTTATAAAATAAATTATTTGTTGGTATAATAATAAATATAACCATTATTTACTATCCGGGCTAAATCATTTTTTTCAAGCTCAGATACAGATGCGTCATTGAATAAATACCATTTGTCATTAACTAACCCTGCATATACATAATGACCTCCAAATAAATTTCCTGTATGATATACTACGCCGGTTAGTTTATAATTATGTCTCCAAATTATTGGTATCATTATTTCTTGCGAATATTTAGAAAATCTTCTGCCATTTTGTTTAAATCTACGCAACCAAACAATTAAATTACTTGGCCAATGTGTAATTTCTTTTCTTTGCGATGCAATTCTCTTTTTATCACATTTTTCACAAAAATATTTTTCTTCACCGTCTAATTTTACCTTTTGTTTACTTAGTGCAAAACATTCATCTAAAGATGAACATTCTTCATTTACATCTAACATTAATAAAGTAGATTTCTCGATAACATTACTAACAGTTAAACACGACAAAACTTTACATTTTGTAGAAGTTGTCATATTAATTTCAAATATCTTATCAAGTACATTTTTATTATCGGGTAACACCTTATTAATTTCAATATTTAGATAATCTAAAAAGAAAATAATAAATTCTGATGAATCTTGTTGTTGAAAACCAGAAAACATATCATTGCGTTCCGATACCAACGATTTTATAATTGATGGTGTGATAGAACCGCTATTACCATCATGATATTCTTTTATAAATGTAGCTATTTGATCTAAAACAGTACTTTTATTACTAAGCGATATTATCAAATTACAAAAATCTTTATTATGAACGAGCATTTGTAATCCTGAATTAAGATAACATGTATTTCCTATATTATTAAATCCTTTCATTAATATATATTACATTAATATTATTTAAAATACTTTTCAATATTTATGTATTAAACTTTATTTAAATCAATTATATTTACTACCGGGTAAATTTTAAGCTTATTTTTAGGCAAAACACCGTCAATTTTATCTATATTAATTAAAATTTTATGACCAATCCGAAATTGTAAACTTTTATCAGTTGTTGATAATTCTAAATAACTATCATATTTCATTTTGCTAATTAAATAATCAAATTTCATATTATATAGTCTTAATTTTACAAACCCAAGTTCGCAGTCATTAATTGGTGGAATATATACTTCTATAACATTATTTGAAATAATCTGATAAATATAAGCTTCTACTTGATGAGTCTTACTCTCTGAAAATAATCTTGTAATCGTATTATCCAAATTAATTTGTCTGTGAAATTTCTTTGTACAACTATCTAAATTATTTAATTTTAAACAATCAATTGATAAACATTCGCGCAAAGAAGGGTATGTAATATAAAAGTGTATCCAGGTATCTATATATCTTCTAATAGGTGATGTAAAATGACAGTAATTATTAACATTTAATGATTCATGATAATTTTCATCAATACTATATATTGCTGCTTCAGTTTTCTTTAACAAAAACTTTGTTCTTATCTCATCAGAAAGAAAATCATACATATCATTTAAACTACTAGATCGAGTCCCATCTACAATATTGACACGATAAGGTATTTTCATTGTATCAGCAAATTTATTACCTATTGTTGTATTCGTTTTAATCATCCAATGACTTACTAAATCATGATAATCAGTAATCTTCTCTAAATTATTAGTGAAAGCTTTTATTTCTTCTGCATCAATATGTTCATGTGCATTATCGTATGATAATTTCTTTTTATTAATAATCCAAGAAGGAAAATCTTCTGTTTTAACAAGATTATAATCAGAATCATAATAATATAGAGTTGTATATGCAGGTTTCTTATCACCTTCAGATAAGCTAGCAGTTAGAGTTAAACTTTCACCCCATAAATCTTTTCTAGAACCATTGAGATATAGTGTAGAGAATTGATGATTAATCTTAGATTTTAACTCGTCTAATTTTAACCAATAATTTGGTTGAGCAATGTGAACACCAATAACTGTTAAATTACCTTTTGTAACAATTGATAAACTATCGTCTATATCTTCGCAGTTATCTGGATCAATACTAAAAATACTTTCAAAATATTCTTTTCTTGTAATTTCACTTTCTAATGGATTAATATCAGTACAAGATAACTTGGTCTTTTTAGGGTATACATTAAAATGATACATTAGTATTTTTTCCATATTATCATCATTGTAGTTTCCAATGACTTCAATTATTTCACCTGCAGGTAACTTTTCAGTCCATTTAGTAAATTTAAACTTAACTGCGATTTTACCTTGTGTTTTACCACCATATGCTATAAGAAAACTAGGAAGGTTTATTTCTAATGGTTGTATTAGGTATATCACATTCCCTTTTTTATTTTTACCAAATCTTTGTATTTGAGATGTAGAAAAAGTTCCTACAAGATCTCTATTGCGAATTTTTGATTCTATAACATTAAAATTTTCATCTAATATATCTGAATTAAAAAGCTTTGGTAAATGTGTTTCTTGGTACTCGCATGTAGTTGTATTATACAACCATGCTTTATTATCAAATAATTCATATTTATACGACATATACTATATATTTATGTAAACAGGTAAAATAATTCAATTTTTACTATATAAGCGAATTGTTGTCATAATCGAAAACCAATCGCACTGCATGTTTTATAACCTACTGTTAATTGCTTTCTTCATTTTTCTTTGAAAAATTGAATAACTCTATTATTAATTAGTTGACATATTATTAATGAAAATTCAAATTAATAATAAATCAAAAATAAATAATCCTGTTGAGTTTGTTCCAAATACCGATCCAGCATTTATTAATTCTTTTGAAGGATTATTTAATGAAAATATTTTTAAAGATCCTTTTGTTCTTTACGAAGGTATAAATTATGAATCTTATTTAAAATATCAAGCTAATAATTTAGATGCATTAAAAAGTTCTCTAGATAATATAGGTTTACAAATGGAATATATATGGTTAATTATATTTAGAAACGATGAAGATAGAGTATCTACAAGTTTTGTAATAAAAACTAATACTAACAACGAAGGTTTAACTATATTTTGGAGAAAGTATATGTCTAGAGCCGCAGGTAGTGGTCAAAATGATTTATTTTTAGTCAGAAATCATGAAAATGTACAAGAAGGATGTGTTGATAAAATAAAAGTAAAATTTACAGATTTTATAAATAATCCAAATATTTTTTTAACCTCATTATAAAATATACCTTTCATAATTGTAACATTAGAAACATTCTATATATTAATAGCATCAACACTCCTTGTCTTAATATATTGCTATCAAACACTAGTGGTTGTATAAAAGATATATTTATAAAAAAATATTTGTTCGATTTATATCGAATACCATAAATGGAAAGTTAATTTGATTAGATAGATCTCTAATAAATTGTCTTACATAAAAACCAGATGTAACATGTACTTCTAATTTAAGAGACGTCATTTTTTTATCAAATAATGGAATCATTTCTTTCCATTGTTGAATAATTTTGTCTTGTCTAAAATCATGTTTTATATTAATATTCTTAATAGTGTATATTATATGATTAATAAATTCTTCAAAATTAGTTTCTTTTTTTTCTAATACATCAAGTTGTTTTATGGTGACTCTATGTTTTGGTTTTTCAAGTACAGAATTATTTTCTTTTGTATGTAACCAATATGGTGTACCATTTATCAGTATTGAACTATATTTATGAAATTTTTGTTCAAATTCACAATTATAAGATTTTAGTAAAGTTAAAAGTTGATTAGTAATAATATCAATATTAAACTTATTTTTATAATTTTCAATAATACCTAAAGGATCGTCTGTATCAGTTTGTAATCCAAAACATATTTCAAATTGATATATTTTTTCTGAACTTCGATAATTATCCATTTTTTTGCATAATTCATCGCCTAAAAATAACATTTGACCACGTGCCATTGGATCTAATCTACCACAAAAACAAATTTTTTTTAAGTTATGTTCTTTTTTTATTATGTCTGCATAATCTTTACTAGTTATTCCTGCCGGTTTATCTTTCCTATAAATTTTTGTATTATTACATGTAGTCATATAATATTAATTATTAATAAAAAAAATATTATTTCATTTTTTATTGATTATTTTGTCTTTTTATACTCGCTATATTTAATTGCATTCCATATAGCAAGAGCTTCTTCAGGACTAGTTGCAACTTTATCACCAAATACGTGAGGGCTACGTTTAATAATTTTATCATTTATTCTCTCTATTGATTTGATTAGAGATATTTTTCCTTCTTTTTCTAATAGTTTGCCTAATAAAATTACTGTAAATAATAAATCACCAACTTCTTCTTCCAAGTTATTATTATCTCCTTTTTTAATTTCTTCTATAACTTCATTTAATTCTTCATTAACTGAATTAGTAATATCAAGAGGAGATTGGTTTTTAGTCCAATGACATTTATTAATTGTCTCTTCGATTGTACCATTTAAAATGTCTATACTATTATTCATATTTAGTATATCTTTAAAATTTAAGTATAGATAGTTTCAATTTATTTACTTAAATAATAACACACTATTAATAGGTTATAAAAATTGAAATAATTACTATCGATACACTATATATATATATTTATGTCAGAATTAACACAAACAGATAGTAAAATGATAGTACACAAGGGGGATTATATAGGTGAAGAACCCCAAGAGTATTTCAAGTTCAAATATGAACCAGACCATTTTCAAAAGTGGGGTTTTAAAGCAATATCTCAAAATGAAAATATTTTAGTAACTGCACATACAGGTGCAGGAAAAACTGCTCTTGCATTATATGCAATTGCAAAGTGGTTATCAGAGAATGAAGATAATCAAGTAATATACACATCACCTATTAAAACATTGAGTAATCAAAAGTTTAAAGAATTTGGTGAACATTTTGATGATGTTGGTATTTTAACAGGCGATGTAAAAATTAATCCAACTGCTAAATTACTTATTATGACTGCAGAAATTTTAAGAAATTCACTTCTACGAAAAACAGATGATAAAGTATATGAATGGAATTTTAATCTTGAAACTGTTAAATGCGTAATATTAGATGAAGTTCACTTTATTAACAACCCAGAACGTGGTAAAGTATGGGAAGAAATAATTACAAATTTAGATCCATCTATTCAATTAGTAATGTTATCTGCAACTATTTCAGGTGCTGAAGATTTAGCAAAATGGGTAACAGAACTCAAACAAACTAATTGTCATTTGATTCCAACACCATTTAGACCTGTACCTTTACATCATTATTTATATTTCAAAGAAGGACTTCACTGTATAAAAGATAATCTTACCTGGAAAGAAGGTGAATGGAATAAAGTAATTGCTGGTATTAAGAAGATGAACAAAGGTAAGCATGTGCCGCATAAATTTAATATGAATCAATTATTTGAATGTATTGATTATTGTAGGCGAACTGATATTCTTCCAGTAAATATATTTATATTAAATAAAAGTCTAACGGAAGAAGTTGCTAAAAAGATACCATTTAGTTTGGTAGATGCAATGGAGTGTGCCGAAATTACAAGAATATGGAATAAGCATTTGTTAAAATATAGAGATATTTATCAACATACAAAACAGTGGTACTTTTTACTAGATTTGGCACAGAAAGGAGTGGGCGTTCATCATTCAGGTATTATTCCTATCTTAAAAGAAATAATAGAAATTCTATATGAATTAAAACTAATCAAAGTATTAATTGCGACAGAAACATTTGCGATGGGAGTTAATATGCCAACACGAACTGTAATTTTTACACAGTCTACTAAATTTGATGGTAACGGTAAACGACCATTAAGACCTGAAGAATATGGCCAAATGGCAGGTAGAGCTGGAAGAAGAGGCATTGATACATTTGGTACGGTAATTATTCTTCCTGAATCAGATATGCCAACAGAACGCGACGCCAAAATTATGGTAACATCTGCTCCCCAAAAAATATCATCAAGATTAGATATCGATTATTCCTTTGTTTTGAAGCGAATGTCAAAAAAGTTGGAAGAAAATAATACAGATGAAGTAGTAAGTTATCTAGCAAGTAGTATTCAAAATACAATGTTAGCAAATGAATCTAATTTTCACACAATTAATCTAAGATCAGATTTAAATCTATTAATCGAAGACTTGTCGCGATTTAAACATTTGGAACATCATTTTGATAATTATAACGAGTACAAGACAACTGCCATTAAGTTAAATGCGCCTCAGGGTATATTTATTAAAATTCCACAAAAACAGCACAAAAAGATGTTAAACCAACAAAAGTTATTTGAAGCAGAATTTGGTAGAAATAAATCAGTGTTAGAGGAATGGTATTTACAAAAACAGCGAATTAATGATATTGAAACTCAGGTTAATTTTAGTTATATTAAGTTCGAAGAGCAAATTAAAACAGTATTAGAATTTTTACAAGAGTCTAATATTGTTAGTTATGAAGAAGATTATAGTTTAACACCACTTGGAAAAATTGTATCTGAGGTAAATGAATGTAATCCTATTATATTAGGATATATTATTTCAAATGAATTCTTTAACAAGTTAGAGTTTCCTGAAATAGTTGCATTTTTATCCATATTTATAGCAGATGGTTCTGTCGAGGATTCCTATATATCGGATTTAGAAATAAGTAAGGATTTCGAAGCTATGCTCAAGGATATATCAACGTTAGTAGATACCATGTTAATTCATGAAACTAGAATTAATAACAAATTGCCTTACAAGTTTTGGTCAAATTGGGATGTTCACTTGTCCATGTTTAAAGTTATGATTGAATGGTCAAAAGGAACTGCGAGATGGGCAGAAGTTCAACATCTATATGATACATTTGAAGGTAACTTTTGTCGAAATGTATTAAGACTAGTAAATTTAATTCGAAATGTAGAAAGTATTGCACACTTGACAAATAATTCTGAATTAATAAATAAACTAGATGGTTATCAAGAAAAACTTATACGAGATATAGTTATTATTGATTCATTATACTTATAATTATTTTAATTACTAACTTTG
>Ga0115565_10003093_pt1 | contig 12037 bp, 10 predicted proteins | sample COGITO_mtgs_1105_FD_87199 | JGI IMG/M metagenome (GOLD analysis project Ga0115565, IMG submission 87199) | Pelagic marine microbial communities from North Sea - COGITO_mtgs_110530 | ecosystem: Environmental > Aquatic > Marine > Epipelagic | place: Germany:Helgoland, sampling site Kabeltonne... | reverse complement strand
GGCGCGTAGGAAGAGGGGGAGGCGGCTGAGGGTCGGGCGGGGGGGGAGGAGGAAGCCCGGAGGGTGGGGGGGGCCGGGGGGGGCTCCGGGGGGGGGGGGGGGGGGGGGGGGGGGGGGGGGGGGGGTGGCAAGGGGGTGCGAGCAGTGACACCTTCATCATGCACGCATTTCCCACAACCTTCCCCTCGAAGGGCTCACCAAGCAACACAGTGCTCATTCAATGCATTCAGAAAAATGCCAAATGCACACGCAGTCGGTGCACATGCACAGATTCTGGAAAGGGGGGGGGATGTACTTATGCATGCACGGCTAGTCGCTGCAGGTGCGCGTGCGAGTTCACACACTTTCCCCAAAGGCGTGCTGTAGCGCTGGCACCTCACCCACCCATGATGGACTATCCGAAGCACGCACGGTGGAACCGGCGCATACAAAGAGCACAGTGTGGAGCAACGGCATGCACGCGCTGTTGGAAAATGCGTTGTGCTGTCACACCACTGTACTCACGGCTGTTCCCCTGCGTGCCAGCCGTCCGCATCGCATGCGCTTTGCACGCCGCACAAGGGTGAACAACTCCCCTGCACCCGCGCGCCTTCCCCGTGCACGCCCTCTGCACCGCTACATGATCCTCTGCACATGGAGCGTCCCATTGGCAATGACGCTCTAGCGTTGTCTCTACAAAGCGCATGGGATACACTGAACGAGTATGATGATGTGCTTGACGCAGGGCAAGGGGGCGAGGCTGCGCGTGCACCCCCTCAGGTGCCAGCAGATGCACCGCTCGCTGCAATAGCTGCGGTGCATGCTGGCGACAGCGCACCGGCAACAACTGAAGAAACAGCACACACTGCAGTGCCGCCCGCTGGTTCATCCGGTGCACAGCCGATGCGTTTTGATGCAACGCAAGATGAAGAGGCGTCCGTGTCCCCTGCTGCACACGAGGACGCCAATGCTGCGCCGGCTCAGGCGCCAGTCACTGCCGCAGGCACTGCAGTGGGTCAGCTGTCCCCCCCAACACCCAGTGATGCCGCAGAAATGGACTTGAATGACGTCCTGTGCGCCATTGGTGCAGCTGCACAGGAAGCGGATGAGCACGCTTGCAGTGACATTGTACTGCACATGCAGCGGCATCCCCGCACACACAAAGACGCACACAGCGCTGCACAAGGACTCATAGACAGCGTCGGGCTGAACGAGCAGGGCATGCAGAACGTGCACAATGCAGTGCAGCACATGATGCAAGGCACAGGGAAGGCAGACGTAGCAGCAGTGCAACGGCAGGTGCTTGGCCTTGCCTCCACCCTGGAGGCAAGCGTGGGCGCCGTGGATGAGCAAGCGCAGCTGCTCCACATGGCTGCCACATTCCTCACAAGGCACTTGCCGCAAGGGGCAGCTGTACACGCACAATGCGTGCGTGCCCTGCAGGCAGCGCAGGGTCATCAACACACCCCAGAGGAAGACAGTGCTCTGCAGGCGGCGCAACGCCGCGAGGAAGAACTGCAGAGCGCTGTGCGGGCACAGTGGGAAGCCAGGGAACAAGCTGAACGGCGAGCTGCTGCAGCGGAAAAACACGCAGAGGCAGTGCGGCGGAAGTTGCACGCAATGCACTCGGCGTCCAAGACCGCGCAGGGGCGTGCGGGGGACAGCGATGCAGGACATGGTGCTGGGTCGCCTGCACAGGACGCAGTGCAGTGTCAACTGCAGGCCTTGCAGGGGAGGGCAGAGACCACCAGCAAAAGCTTGGACGCTATGTTCATCATCCTGTACGTGCTTTTGGGTGTGCTGGGGGTGGCTGCTGTGGCCGGTGTCACCGTCTGGGGAGTGTCGAAGGCTCGCGCCAAGGCAGGCGCAGTGAACGGCGAGGAAGGGGCACTGCGCAGCCAACGGCACACTCCCCGTGTGCGGTTTCGTGAACCACCTGAAGCAGAAGCACCCTTGCACACCTCTGAACTGCACACGGCGACAGCAGTGCCCCTCGAAGGCGCAGCAGGGTCCCCCGTAACACCCCCTGCTGCTGCCCCAGCACACCTGCCGGACCTGCACACAGTGCACAACAATTCCCCTGAAAGCACAGCCGGCAGCCTCCAGGAGCCTCCGCAACCTGCATGAGCGCAGCGGCGGGCATGCAGTGCGTGGAAGCGCACAGGGCACACCACTTGGGGCGCAAATGCATTCACAGTGTACCCACACAGCACACTGTGCACACACACACACATTCAAAGCACTGCTGTTGGAGCTGGTACCCCGTGCTGTGCAGTGAACGTTGCTGCAGCAGAAGCAAGTGCAGATTCCACTGCTGCTGGTGAGCACCATTGCCTGCCACCCACTGCATCTGCAACCTCCTCCCACAATCCGAACTGCGCCCGTGGTTGCAAAGCGGCAGCTTGCAAGGCTGCGTGCATCATGTTGCACGACAGCAGTACCTGCTGCAGCAGCCACGTATAAGACAGCGCGGGACTGTTCAGGGGCAGCGCGACGAGCATTTTGTGCAGCTTCTGCAGTACCAAGTCTAATTGAGCAGTGCTCAGGGGCATCATGAGCCGCCCTGACAGCCGGGCAGCAATTTGTGCCGCATGGGTGGCCCACTTTCGGTGAGCTGGCAGGGCAGCAGTTGCCGTCATGCAGGACGCCACCGTCACATGCTTTGCTGCGCGCACTCCCCTTGACTGCAGCCGTGCAGCTACAGCACGCAGGGTCGCTGAGGGCACGGGGGACCCACCCCACCCCAACACCCTGTCCAGTGCTGCCAGAAAGTTCGCTTGCGTTCTGCGTGTGCACTGCACTGTGCCGGTAGCTGCCCCAGCTGCAGCGGCGTCCCCCGGCTTGTAGTATCCTGACGTCCACAGCACCTGGTGCAGAGCACCGCACTGGGTGCACACCTGTACGCCTTCGCTGCGCCTGGCCAACAACGGCCCCCCCCCGCACGATGGGCACGCAGTGTCACTGTGCGGCGCTGGGGCGCAGGGCACTCCAGTGGTCGCCACGCTCACCGCTTGCACCACCGCTGCACTGTGCCTGTCGAGGGCTGACTGCGCAGCGTGCGTGGCGTGCCCACGCTGCTCCCTACGGGCGTCTGCGCTGACTGCAAGGCCAGTGGGAAGTTGCACCGTGGTGGAACACCCAGGTAGCGCCGCGACAGGGCGGTGCGCATGCGGGGACACGCGGTGCTGCGCCAAGGCTGCTGCTGCAGACCACATCGCGGCTTCACCACTGCCTTCATGATGCGAGCACGCAAGCTTGGTTGCGCTGCCATGCATGACGCCTGCTGTTTCAGCTGCGACAGCAGCTCTGTGCCGTGCGCTGTGTTGTGGAACAGGCACTGACGGCGGCGCCTGGACAGGGGCTGCATTGGGAGCATGTGGTGCGTTGCGCTGGGGCGGCGCAACGTGTAGGCTTTTCAGAGCACGCGCATGGGCAGCACTGTGCTGTGCTGCGTGTGCTAAGGGGGCATTCACCCATTCATTGTTCACAACTGCATGCATACTGACGCACCTGTGCACACCGCAGGAGCATTATGTCAAGGTGCTCATTGGCCTGGAGGGAGTGGGTGCATGGCGTGATTGGTGTACAAGCATCATGCTGCTTGTGATGGCGTGCATGTGTGTGTGTGTGTGTGTGTGTGTGTGTGTGTGTGTGTGTGTGCACGCAAGCGGTCAGTGCGCCTGCTGTGTGCATGCATTCTCTTGCGGCGCATACAAGCAGCACCTGCATGCCCCAGTTGCAGGCAGTGTGTGTTCACTGCAGCTCACGGAGCAATTCGTCCAGCGTCAGTTCTTCTTGCGGGAGTGCTTGTCCGCTTTCCCAAGCTTGCTGCATCACATCCCCATCGTCGTCTTGATAGGCTTTCTCGAGGGGTGCCTGAGATGACACCTGTGCAGGTACCTTTGGAGCTGCAGCTGCCTGTGATGCGGGGCGGGTGTCCCTTTGCGCTGAAGTGATGGATGGCGCCATTACATCCCGGCTTGAGGCTCCCCCTGTCAAATTGTCTGCACTGCGTGCACTGCTGTGTGACAGGGAAGCGCCGCTGGGTTGCGCAGAAACTGGTGCGGGTGCTGAGGGCGCCTGACTTGTCGCTTGTACAGCTGCAGGTGGTGCTGGAGGCTGCACTGTGCGCGTGTGCACTTTTTCATCGGTGGAGGTTGCCTGAGCTGTGCCCTTGACGGGAATGTTCAGAATGCCTTGGCGCTGCAAGTACTGCAGCAGGCTGATGATCATGGAGGCAGAGGACATGGCCAGGGACAGCACAAACACCAAAATCAACCACGTAGGCGTCTTGGGCTTTGTTTGCTCCTTGATGACGGCCAAAGAAGCCGCCTCAGCTTCCCGCATGCGCCACTCTGCCCGCGCTGCTGCTGCACTGGTGGCTCCACCCTCTCCGTCACCGCGTGGAGGCGTCGAGCGTGCAGCAGGTACCCCTGCATCCCACTGCTGTTCGTCTCCCACATTCATGTTCAGTGCGCACTGCAGTGACCGCGTGAAGACACCCTGTGCACTGCCCTTTGTGTTGCCATGCGTAGCTCTGTGCGCTGCGTGTTCAGTCACCCTGCTGTTTGTTGCTGCATGAAGGCTGCTGGTGCAGTCAAGCGCACACGCTACTGGTAGGGGTCAACTGCGCAGAGTCCACGCATGGCGACACACCGCACTGTACGTGCCAGCTCCCCGGCTGCCCTGGCGCATGAGAGTCTGGATGCACATCGCGAATGCACAGCCAACATGCACCGCCCTGTATCGTCATGCACTCAACGGCGCCACATTCATGCGATGCGCACTGTGCGGCATTCGGCGTGGCTTAATCACACAACCGATGGAGATGACGGTGGCGGGAGGGGTGAGAGGGGGGAGGGGGGGGGCGGCTCGCGCTATGAATGATGAACGCGCACTCGTTGGGGTGCGTGTGTGTGCAGCGTGGTGTGCATGCACACGCACAAACGCGCACGTCTCAGAAGCAACATTCTTGCCCTGCGTTGCACAGGTGGGCAACCGGCGCAGCGTGTCAAGGCACACGCACGCCGTGATGCAGTGTAGACAGCACACGATGCAGTGCAGCGCAGTGGGATGCCCACGTGCATTACAGCAGTGCACCACTGCACTGTACTGCACCTCCCTCCTGCTCCACTACGCACAGTGCTGCTCACGCTGACCCTCCTACCTGCACTCTGTACCCGCACAACTCCACCATGCAGCAAGCCCTGGACCCCATGAGCGCAGAGCATGGAGGAGGCGCCTCTGCTGGTGCCCAGGGCACCTCCTCCCGTGCAACGCACGAGCTGGTCATGCAGGGTGCGTGGGTCATGACTGTTTCTGGCCCTGCCTGCAGTATTGCCAGCAGGGTCCCTTCCTTTGTACCTTTGAGGTTCTTCCCAGCAGGGGGCACAGCACCGGCGCATCAAGCGGCTGCACTGCAAGCGGCCACAGAATTTGTCAAGAGTGTGCGGCGCAAAGTGCCGGACTTGCCAGACATCGTGGTGGTGCCTGCAGGCAGCCAGGTGCTGCTGGCCACAAGCAGCCGCCGCCACGGGCACGTCGAACTGGTGCAAGAGAAGCTGCGCACGAATGCTGCTGCGCAGCTGGCGCACATGCAGGAGGAGACAGCCAGTGTGCAACTCATGCAAATGCGAGGCCCCAAAGCCACTCAGCACCTGAAAGACCTCCTGCCCTCAGAGGTGGACGTGCAGCGGCAGCGGTTGGAAAGGGCACTGCGCACCGCAGAGCAGTTCACTGCAGCACACGCAGAGCCGACGCCCCTGACGCCAGGGCAGGACGGCGGCTTTGACGTCAGTGCCTCCAGCACTGACACACGCGGGGCGGCTGCAACAGATGAAACGTTGCACTTGAACTCTGACGGCTCCACAGTGGACGTCATGGCGCCCATGCTGCAGCTGGCAGCAGACAGCGTGCGCCTACCAGCTGAGGAGCTGTTTCCAGTGCCTGACACTGTGCACGCCGTGGATGAAGACAGCTTGAGCGCCCTGCGAGACCCATCGCAGCACTTTGCCTTGGCCACGTGGCTGGAAGACCGAGGCGAGGAGGACTGGGTGCTGCAGCGCGCGGCTGCGGTGCGTGCAGCGGTGAAGCTGGCCGCTGCCTTGCGGGGCAGTCCAGCGGCGTCCAATGAGGGCATTCCTGACGCCGCCCAGGGTGTTGGCCCGCACGCGCCCTTGGTGTACGTCACGGAAGACTTTGCTGCTCAAGCACTGCGCAGGGTGCTGCCCAACACGCCACTGGATACACTGCAACCCCTGCATGCGCCGCTGTCCGCGGCGCTGCGCACTGGGCAGGAACTGGACGTCAATGCCTTGTCACGCGCAGTGGGCTTGGAAGGGGACGCTGCGCAGCGCCGCATGGATGTGGCGCACGCTGTAGCAAGTCAAGGCATGGAGTTGACACTGGTGATGATGCCCGGCACGTGGACAACCCTGCGTGAAGTGGAAGAGGTGGCTGGGGACTATGTGCGGCAGTGGAAGGTGTCTTCCCTGTACATTGTGGACGTTGGGAAGTGGGTGTCCCCAGTCACCCGCCCCCTCACCACCGATGCCAACAGTATCAGTGCAGTGGAACAGGTGCGCGTCAGCGACGCAGCGCAGCGCGCCCTGCGTATGCGGCAAAAGGAGCACGGCACCATTCAGTTGCCCAGTGACGGCGGCGCTGCAGCGCAGTGATTGCACGCGGTGCATGCCCGCTGTGCAACACGCACACTGCAAAGTGCACAGCAGCTCATGCGCTGGCGCCATGGACTCTGCTTGTACAATGCACTGAACACGTTACAATTACACCTGCTGCAGCGCACTGCTGTGAGCGTGCCCCACCCGCACGCAGTGTGCTGCGCACACACACACACACACACAGGTGCGCATCGTAGACGGCCACAAACCTGTTACGTGGGGTGGACACCAATCGCGCACACGCACAGACGCACACGCTCCTGCACGGTGGTGAGCGGGACGCCATTCCGACCCATCCCAGAGCTCGTTTGGGTGCTGAACAAGTGCGTTGTGAAGCAACCTTCTTCCCTGCGCACACGTCTTCAATTCGCGTACACTGTTCTGCAGCACACTGGGCATGCACTTGCCCCCTCCTGTGCTACCACACACGCCAGACAACCCTTCCAGGCGCAGTGCAGCGCTCTCTACACACTTGCACGTGCAGCGTGCAGCAACACCGTGGGACAAGGCGCCACCTCAGCAGTGCAGCAGGACGCAGAGGGGCAGCTGCTGCACACACAACCCAACAGCGCACGCGTCTCCCCAGCAGTAGCTGCTGCCGTGCCCCCTGCTGCCCCTCGGCTGCTCTCCATCACAGAGGACAGTGCGTGGTCCACACTGTCGTGGGTTGTGGCTGGGGTGGGCGGCGCCATTGGGCTGGCCTTATTGGGCTTGGCAGCCACTTCCACTGCGCGCCATCAAACCCTTCGGTGGACCGAGGAGAGGCGGGGAAGGGGCACTCGGCGTGCACGACGCAGCGGCTTCGCGCTGACGAGGCACCGCGCACGTTCTAGCTGGGGGGGTGAGCAGGACGGCTACGCCTCCAGTGACAGTGACAGCGCAGGCAACTCCACGGTCTCTGGTGGCAGCAGGAGCAGCAGCAGTGCTGCTCGTAGCCGGAGACGGTGCACGCAACGGGTTGTGAAGGACGCTCAGTACGAAGTGACCCTGCAAGCGACGTTGTACCCTGCCGCGGGTGTGTTGCTCATTGTAGCGGGGGGAGGCCTGTGGGCCGCGACGCAGCAGTGGGGACCACAGGCTGCCAGGGACCGAGTGCTTGCGCGTGCAGTGCAGGCTGCGCAAGAGAAACAGAGTGCACAGTCCATGCAGGGGGGCGGAGCCACCAGTGCAGCGCCAGCAGATGCCCTGCATGAACGTGCGGTAGAAGCTCAGTCGGCGCAGGGGCCGTCCCCCGTTCCGCAAACACTTGCGATTGCACCCCAGGCGCACGTCAGTAGTGTGCACCGCCCCCCACATAGCGCCATGTCCACCTCCGAAGCACCAGCGCAGGACGCCGTGATGCAGGCGCTGCGCGCCACCACGGCAGCCTTGGAAGCCATGACGCAGCAAGCTGGCAGGATGCACAGCGCCCCAGCGTACAGCGCTGCAGCGCCTCTCGGTGGTGCTGGCAGCGCAAGCGGCGGCGGCACGCAGGTGCAGGACGAGGAAGAGTGCCTCAGTGGGGATCACCAGCGCCACCACACGCTGCAAGATGATGAAGGGCACAGCTGGCATGCAGAACAGGCGCTGGGTGATGCGCAGTACTCTGGAGGGAACACGGAGGGAGAAGGCGGGTACAGGCAACACCCACGGCCGCAGCGCCCACCGCCAACCACACCATCCGTGAGGCGCCTGCGCACGTCTTTGCAAGAAGTGGAAGGCGTGTACAATGTGCCTGAAGGGGGCGTGGGCGGCCCAAACCCCTTCCTGCACAGCGCCAGTGACATGTACAAAGCCGCCGTGAGCAGCAGCTCCTTTGGCGCCGGGCCGCGGAACGGAAGGCCCCGTCGAGATTTGTCAGGGGCACACAATGGCGCTGCAGCGCCAGCGCCCTCCGCAGAAGTGTCCAACTGGGGCGGGGCGCTGCCGTTTCCAGATGTCCGCACTGTGCCATACCACACATCCAGGACAACCATTGAGCCTGACACTTCCCGCAGATACATCACGACCAGTTTTGCCCAGACGCGACCCGATGCGTACACGGCGCACCTGAGGACCTCAGCGCGCAACGCGCCCGTCATGGGCCACATGATTGAAGATGGCCCGCGCACCCAGTTGTTGGGCATCGTGCAACAGAACCCCTGATTGTGTATGCACCTCATGTACGTGCGTGCGTGACAGGGTGCGGGGCACCTCCCAATGCATTGTCGGCGCACACAGACACACAGAAAGACACACACACGCGCACAGACCTGCACGTGCACATGCACGGCCAATCTGCACCGCCTGCACACAACAGCGCAGCACAGGCTTTGCAGCCGTGTACGCTCACTTAACGTCACCTGCTGCGGCTGCAGGCGGCGCAGCGGGTGCCTTGACCGCCCCGCGTGCCATGAAAGCCCGCATGGACGCTGCAGCACGTGCAGTGGCCTTCTGGGTGGCCACCTTCACCTTGGCCCTGCGCACTGCAGGAGTGTCTCCGCGGGCCTGGCGTGCCGCTCTGGGAACAAAGGAGCTGTGCGCCCCGCCCAAGAACGCCGTGGGGGAGGGCACCCATGCAACAGGTACGCGGCTCTGCTCCCCTTCATCGCACAGCAGCATGTCGGGGCGCCGAGGGCGCTTCACTGAGCGGCGCGGCGCGTCCGCCACGTCACTCGCAGCACCTGACGCTGCAACCGGCGCAGTGCTGAATGCGTTGTGCACACGCAGCTGCACCCTGCTGTGGGAGAGGGACTCTGTGCGCTCAGCGCACCGCAGCAAGGAGGCATCCAGAACTGCTTGCATGGCAGCAGAGTGCCCAGGCAGCAACTCTTTCACGCCTTTGAACATGGCCTGCAGGTAGTGCTGCCTGTCCAAGGTCAGAGTGGACCCTGGGGCAAGGAACTCTTCTTCCAAGGCGTACGCTCTGGCCGCTAAGGGAATGGGCACGCTGCCCCACTTTCCATTGAAGGGCATGCGGGCGCCCTTGGCAGTGTGGCGGGGGAGGCCTGGCACAGGCGGTAGCAGGGGACGCCCGGACTCAGGGCACACAGGGCGCCCATCCTCCTTCCATGTGTGCAACTCCAGGGCAGTGGCGCCCACCGGCACCGTGGGGTACGCCCTGCTCAAGTCCCACTGGTTGCACTGCACGTAGTTCAGCCTGGTGCCACGGGCTGGCGGCCGTTGCCCAGGCATGACAGCCAACGCCTGCGCCACTGCCACGTGCTGCTGCAGGGCTGCTGCCCAGTTCACCTTGTTCAGGGCTTTGTTGTACACGTGCTCAGCTGCGTCGGCTTGACCGTCTGCCACGCGTGCCATGGCGGTTGCAAAGGTGCGGAGGGCAGCAGCCAACGGCGTGTCCCCCCTGGGCAGGTCCTGCAGCTCCAAAATGCACCGCAGCATGCCCTCTTGCACGTCACGGGACACCTGGGGCCGGTCCCTGCGGTGCGCAGCAATGCCGTGCATGCTGACAGACGCTGCTGCTTGCAGGTCAGGGATGTCCTTTGGAGAAGCTTCCAAGTACAGCGCGGCGTACTGCTTGGCGCCCATGAGGGCAAAGCGCACGAACACCTTCTCGTGCTCCATGTCCACGCCGCACAGCCGGGTGAGGGGGCCCTCTTGAGCACTCCCCATGCGGAATGCCGTCTGAGTGGCCTTGAATGCAGCTGCGGTCGACGTGGAGGGGTGGGCGCCGATCTTCTCTGCCCACCTTGCTGGCGCGCCGCCGTACCACTGCACCATGATGGAGTCTGTGTCCCCGTACACCACGGGATGCAGTGGACGGCCGTCAGGGGCTTGCGCTAGCGCCTCCACGTGGGCAGCCGCCAGCTTGATGATGTCCCTGCCGTGCGCCGTGATGGCGCCCGCCACAGGCGGGCAGGGGAACAGACCCTTGGTGGCGCCCAGTATGCCGTAGAACGCGTTCATCATGCGCTTCAATGTCAGCTGCTGCACATCCAGGGTGCCAGCCAGCGCCGCGTTGCCCTGGCTGCGGGCCTTCTTCATGGCACGTTTGATGTTTTGCCGCCTGTCAGAGAGGTCCGCTTGAATGCGCGGCAGCAGCCCACGGGCAGTGGGTGCCTGCACAAACGCGCGTCGCGCTGGCGGCTCGCTGTCGCTTTGGTAGGGAACGTGCAGCACACGGATGTGCAGGGCGTCCCGTTGAGCGGCAGGGAGGGCCTGCAGGTCCTCCTCGCCCTGCAGCAGGGTGGAGCTGCACATGTTTTGAGACTGCATGATGGAGGGGTACAGGGACTTGAAGTCCAGCACAGACACAGGGGAGTCGTACAGGCCCACACGGGGCGGGAACACGTGGCCGCCCTTGTTGGACGGCTCTGCCACCCACTTGTCTGTGCGCAGCCCCTCCAGGACAAACCCCGTGTCCCGCGCGTACGCCAGCATGCAGTGCACCACCCGCAGTTGTTCCCCAGTGGTGCACAGTTGGAACAGGGGCGTCGCTGTCAACCGGGCCCGCGCCGCCAAGGTGCTCAGCACCTGCTCCTGTCGAGCCAGGGACCACGGCAGCTCTGCGTCCCGGGCGCAGTACGCGGTGACCACGTCCCGTTCCGCTGCAGTAGCGGTGGGGAAGCGCAGCACCACGTCGTACCCCACGTCGTCTTTGCCCCTGCCCAGCATGGCGTGCGCCACTGCACCCAAGCTGTACTTGGACATGCTGCGGGTGCTCTTGATCCACTCCAGCATGTCCATGGGCACGCAGCCTGTGGCTTCCCGTGCATCCATTCGAGGGTGCAGGGGGTCCTTTTCGTGCACAAAAGCAGGCGCGCCCTCAGCCGCGCGCCACGCCCCCTGCATGCCCCCAGCAGCGGACAGCGGTGGCACCGTGCCTCGAGCATGCGCAGGGCGGGGGCGCTGCATGGCTGTCACCACGTGTGTGCACGGCCACACGTGCTCGTACTCATTGGCGGAGTTCTTGGTTTGCTTGTACCCCCGCGTGCACGCGACGCCCGGGGTGCACGCCAACTCGTGGAAGCGCGCTGCCAAGGGGCACCCAGCCTCCTGCAGTGCAGCAGCGCGGTCCCACAGGTACGCAAAGTCGAACCCGTGCACATTGTAGCCTGTGAGCACATCCACTTGGGCGGCCAGCACCCACTCATCCCGCACTGCGGCCAGCAGTTGACCTTCACTGGCGTGCACGTACACGTGGGCTCCAGGCAGGGCAGCAGGCGTGGGTGTGCCACCTCCCCCCAGCACGTGCACAGTGGTCACCTGAGGGCCGCACGGCGGTGTGTGGGGGGTTTCCCCGCAGCCAGGCGCCCCCAGCAGCCCTCGAGGCGTGCCGCCCATCCACCCGTACACGGTGGCCACCATGGTGACGGCGTCCCTGCCGGCATCAGGGAAGTCCACGCCGTTGTGCGAGCAGCACTCAATGTCGTACGACGCCACCAGTGTGGGCGCAATGG
>Ga0115565_10003088_pt1 | contig 12048 bp, 10 predicted proteins | sample COGITO_mtgs_1105_FD_87199 | JGI IMG/M metagenome (GOLD analysis project Ga0115565, IMG submission 87199) | Pelagic marine microbial communities from North Sea - COGITO_mtgs_110530 | ecosystem: Environmental > Aquatic > Marine > Epipelagic | place: Germany:Helgoland, sampling site Kabeltonne... | reverse complement strand
TCATAATAGATTTCCCGTGTTGAAAGCTCTATTATTAGGCAAATGATCATGCGGGCATACGTGTGGTTGTATTTACGTTTACAAACGAACAATTCCCTCATGCTCGCTCATCATTGTAAGTACATTGTGGCTTGTCTCATCCGAGCTACCGTCGTCAATGTAAATAATTTCAAACTCGTACATAGGTTGCAAGTTAGCAATAATCTCGCTGATTAAAAACATGATATTCCCTGCTTCATTTTTAGCAGGGATTACGACGCTGATATATTGTGATGAGCTTTGCATAATTAAGGGCTATTTTAGTCATTGCTACTTTAATTATAGAAAGCTTACGGCACGAAACTTAAGGATAACTGAAGGTGTACTGAAAATTTACATTTACTAGACACCACAGTGAACTGAGGTTTTGAATGGGATAAAAGCGAGAAACTATATATTAAACAGAACCATAACAAAAAGGAGGTAACGCAAGTTATGCCGTATGTCGGGTAAAATAACCGGGGGCGGATCTGAATAACTAACGATATGTTTTTAACGACTTAGCTTGAACTTACTATAGAGCTTTAAGACCGAAAATATCTGTATGCTTGAAGCAAATGGTGCCCGGGGCCGGACTTGAACCGGCACACTCTTACGAGCGAGGGATTTTAAATCCTGTATAAAAAACATAGAGACAAAGGTCTACAGTCAATTATTCATAATACAGGGGACTGTTTAAAGCCTTTAGATTAGGGCTCTAAACAGTCTCAGTTATGAATAAAACTCTCGATATTTATTGACTGAAAAACACGTTTTGTAAATAGTTGCGGAATCAGGATTTACTAAGTTTACACCAAAAACAATACGAGTTTCGTATCTTAATAGTTTTTGAAAACCTCTTGAATAATAACTTGATTGCATAACATAGGAGGAAGTCTTTGCATTAATGAGTTAGTAACGATTAGCTGATGAGTAAATTCTCCATAGAAAGTTAAATCAGACTTACTAATTGAAACTATCGCGCGACCGTCTCGTATTTCAACACCATTACCCAATGCCAATGCTAACTTTACATTACCTCTTTTGTCACCGATAAAATACGAAATATCTTGAACAAAATCTTCTGTTAACACCGTCCCTGTTTTTGTTGTAAGCGGAACGCTAAACACATTGTCCGTATGCAAAAATAAGGTGTCTAAACCAAATTCAGACACAGTTATCGTTTCATTTGTTTGACCAGTAATAATCGGCGGTCTAGCTGCGACATTAACTCTAAACGTCGCTTCTGCACTGTTTAAATTGCCGTCATTTGCGATAACTCCAAATTCTAAATCACTGGCAGTTACTGAAACTGGTGCTGTAAACGTGCGCTGATTTCCAATGCCAGTTAACGTGACCGATGTGCCGCTAATCTGTCTGAACGAGTATGTCAGCGAATCATCATCAACGTCTGATGCGTTAGCTGTGGTAGTAACTGTCTGCCCGGCGGCTACAGATTGATTAGCTATAGTCGCTATGGTCGGCGCTGTGTTGCTCACAACAACCGCTTCAAAATTAAACGTCACAGTTGCCGTGCCAGTGTTGCCGCTACTGTCAGTTGCACTATACGTCCGTACAACTGCGTTACCTGCTGTTGCTGTGCCAGTGTCGCTAAACGTTACTGTGCTGCTGTCGTCTGCTGTTGCAGCAATGTTTGGTAGTGAGTCACCGACTGTTAGATTGTATGTTGTAGTCGTTGGGGTGAGTGTGATGACTGGCGCTGTGGTGTCTCCACCTGTTGCACCTGTACCATAAACACCAAGAGCGCCAACAGTGCCTAGATTCATACTGTTACCCCTCTTTGTAATCCTCCTTCTGTTGCTCCGATTGCGTAGTATTCAACGTTTGCGCCTACCGGAGCATCAATCTTAATTGTTGCAACTCCGCTTGCCCATGTTACATCACCCTCGAATGCAACTATCATTCTGTCAGTATCCATAACTCTAGTTGGGATTGTTCCACTTGCACCCGTAATAGTCATTGTTATTTTACTTGTATAATATCCAACGCCACGCTGTTCAGTTACCGCTTTATAAATAATATCACCGGCCTCAGTAAGTTCGGCATCAGTGCGTAAATGTGTACCATCCCCACCGGCATCACCTACGTTAATAAATCCTAGATAACCTCCAAAATAAGCATATCTATTGTTATCTATTACGTTTCCATAAGATCTAGTGCCAAAATCGTATGAATCCAAGTGAGAGCGAGGAACATAAGTTATATAACTTTCGCAACCATAATCAGCTTTTAAGTCATTTATGATTTGATTCATTCTTGCTCTTGTGCCATCTGTTAAGTCATTTGAATCAGTTTCCCCGATTATACTTATTGCTATGTTGTACCCACCTAATATTCCCGCTGAAACTGCTGTACGTGGGTATAAATCGTTGGCAGACTTTAACCACCTAGTTGTGCTTGTGCCATTTCCTGCAACGTTTGAAACACAAACTAACATCCCCTCATTTGCAAATCTGCTGGCAATACGGGGTAAAACACTGCCGCCGCTATTGCCTGAAGTTGGGTCTACTAGAGTTTGCAGTCCTCCACCTTGAAACCTAATCATTAATGGAGTTGGTGCGCCTACATCAAGCGCAACAGCTTGATTGTTTGTTCCGTCACCTTCCATGTTGCTCTGCCCCCAAGCTAAAATATTAAACACTGACCTTATATTTGTTCTTGTGGTTTCAATTGCCTCATTATCAGAAAAGCAAAATGTAACATCATGAGAACCGTTTGGTATAAGAACTGTTCCTGTGAATTGACTAACTACAGAATCAATTTCAATACTACTAAAAGCTTGTGCTTCACCTCCATCTACTTTATAGAAAATGGTAGACGGCGAACCAGTATAACTCCCTGAGACTGGTACTTCGGTAAAATTTCCTTTATCCATCCACTTAATAAAATTATTTACAGGAGTTGTAATGGATAAAGTGCCTGTTACTGGTGCGCCACCCACATAACCCCCTGTTGTAGCACCAGACACAGTTCCGTTATTACCTGATACTGAATCATTCAACTGCAAAGGGCTTGATGAATCATCAAAATCATAAGAATGTATAAGCGTATTTGTTTCGTCATAAAAATTCATTACGCCAGATACTAAACCTGTATAGGGTAATGAGAGGGAGGGCTGAAAATAACTAAATGTGTTAAAAACAACGCCTCCTACATTTGTCTCTGTGTATTCCATCCCGTCATAGTTTAAAATATAATTAGTGCCTACCCTAGATACCACCATACCTGATATTGGAGTATCTGCTGGCAAGGTATTTGCGAATGATTTATTATTACCACCCACCGATATTCTAATGCTGCCTGTAGAGAGAATTAATATACACGAGGGAGTCTGTAAGTCTCGCCCTAAAAATGACTCAGCTACTGTTCCTTGTGCAGTAAAAACAGGCATTTCAATTCTAAAATCACCAGTAAAACTTATATCAGAAGCTAGTTTAATTATTAAATCACCGTCAAACTTAAAACCCATTGTACAACCCTCTTATTTAATTGTTTTTCTGCGTCCGTCTTTGCGACCGCGCTTAACTTTTTCTATACCTAATGAATCACAAAATTCATCAAGTGCCTTGTATGTTGCTTTATCCATCTAGCCGAACGCGCCTGTTAACGCCGCTTTAGCAACTGCGCCTGTAATGCCTGTGAATTGTATTGCTGTTGCCATTTTATTTAATCCTTATTTTATTAATTCTTTATGCGTACCGTTCTCGCGCTCGCGCACTATTGTTTCTATTCCTAGCGATTCGACATACTCAGCTAATGCGCGTTGGATTTTTCCGCTGTACTTACCTTTCATTGTTCGCATAGCCCCCCGCTTAAACTCTGTGTGAGCTAGATTTACGGTCGTCACTTTCTCATCATTTTCGATAACGATAATCTCGTGGATTGGTGTTTTGATTAGTAGCTCTATGCCGTTTTCGCATGTGTATTTAGTAATCATTTTATTTACTCTTTTTCGAGAACTACTTAATCTCATTAATGTTAAATTTGGTTAATTCGAGTAATGAACGGCTTAATCAATACATCAAAGTTTTCAGTAGCTGCGTTTATTGCTTTTCTTGCTTCTAGTCGGATTCGCTCTGCTGATGCGATAACATTTCGCATCTGTTCTGCTTGCCGCTCAATATCCACCGCTGCCGCGTCGTAGCTGGCGAACGGTTCGTTATCGAAGTGAGACGAGAGCAGCTCCGGAGGATTGCTTTCATCACTGCCGGCAGCGCGCCAGTCTTTAACCGCTTGCTCTTTGAACATGTAAACTAGATTCATGAATTTGCCCGGGGATACATACTTTTCGCATGTTTCACTTAATGCTAGATTTACCTGCGCGTACGCATCTCTTCTGTTTCGAATGACGTCAGCATGCATGGGCAGATTGTGACCGGCCGCACGCATTTGAGAGATTAGCGTGAATAATGTTTCTTCTGGAGAGCGCAATTCAGGTGGCAAGTAATCTCGTTCATTCTTTTGTATAAATTCAACGCCGTTAAACATGTAAAATTCAGGTTTAAAATTCCCCTCGTGCCACGATTCATCATCATCTGTCTCTACAGCTAAAAACTCGCTCAACACTGCCTCAGGGTCAGGCGAATAATCGATTAAACGATTATCAAGCGAGATGACGCGCACGATTTCATTTGTTGAGTCTGATGTGATTGTGTATTTCATTAATTTCTCGTTGTTTGCATAGAGCCGGACCACGAAAATCCACGCGTATCATGAGTGCCATTGACTGCTATTCGCGCATAAACAGCATACGAAGCTGCTCCAGCATTCCCATAGGTTCTGCTAAATGTGCCACTACCGCCGAACGTACTAAATCCGGAGGATGGAAAGGTCTGCGAACCGCTTGTCAATGGATTTTGATTTGCGGCGTTTGCTATGATCACTTCCATTCTAGTGCCAACATCCAAGGGCTCACCATTTACTGTGCGAAAAGCAAAACTATTGACACGCACGGATGCTTCGAGCGTGAATAAACCGAGACCGCTCGGCACTGTGACGCGCATCAACTCAATAAATGCGGTGTTTGTGAGGCCAGCACCAGCACCATTCGCAGAGTCACCGAACGCGCCTGGGGCGTCCTGCCCTGCTGCGCCTGGAGGACCTACTGGTCCCTCACGCCCAGCAGGTCCTTGTAGATCTTTGATGTATTGCCAAAATGTATTGGCTGATTTGAAATAAACATAGCGTCCCGCTGATAATGCAAAATCACCTACACGACCCAAGCCCGATGGCGGCACACCAGAACTCACTGCATGCCACGTGTTGCCATCGACCCCATCATTGACGTTTAAGTCGTTTAAAAAGTCCTGCTCTGTCCCAGTGTTGCCTAAGTCTAACCAGAGTTCGTAAGCTGATTTCCCTGCTGCACCTCTAAGATCTTCTTGAAATACCCACGAGTTAACTCCTGCTTTATAGTGCACGATACTTCCGTTTTCTAGTGCAAAATCTCCTCTCACGCCCAAATTATTCGCTGGTGGTTCGCTTACTGAGTGCCACGTATTGCCGTCGACACCATCAACAGCGTTTAAACTGTCGATGAAATTTTGAAGGGGACCGCTGTTTCCAGCTTCAAGCCATAATTCATAAGCGCTCTTTCCGTTCTGCCCCCGCAACAATCCCTGACTCACCCAAACGCCCGAAATCTTTTTAAACAGCTCCTTGGTAACAAGGTTTAAGTAGGTGTTTCCGTCGTTGCCGTCAGCGTCATTTGGATTTGTGTTGCCAGATGAAAAGCCATCACCGTCCCCGTTACCGAAGTTACCAATTGGCCCAATCCAGCCCACTGGCGATTTGATGTAGATGTCGTCGTTGTCGGTATTCTGATAGCTGTAACCGTTTTCGCCAAGCGTGTCAGGCGGCGCACCACTGCCAGAGATGAATTGCGTAGAGTTATTGGGCAACCATGTTTTATATACTGTTAAATCTACTAACGATGGTGTTGGAACAGATTGAAAAAACGCTAGACCGGTGAATGCTTTGCTAGCATCTGTATCACTTGGATTTGTGCCGCTTGCATCGTCTGCATATATTTGCCACGTAAAAGAATCGGGCGCCTCAGTTACAGCTGATTTTTTTACCCAATTACCGAACTGCTCGCCTATCTGGGTGCGCACCCAGAAATACCTCGTGGAGCCAGCTTGGTTGGTAAATAACGTAAAATCTAAATCCGATGTGGCGGGTTTTGCTGTCGCTAAATCATCAACAGTGTTGTGCCTAAAGTTATATACACCGCCTAAAAACTCTGGTGGTTTAATTACTATAAAGCCGGGGTTAACGTCAGGCGTGTAATCAGGAGTAACAATAGGACCAACTGCTATACTAAGTATTGATGACTCGCCAGCGGTGAACAGCCCTTGTGGAATAATAGCTATTTTATAAGTGCCGTTACCTAGTAGTACCTGATAACTGGTAGAGCGGGTGTCACTCAAAAAGACATCATCAACATATACTGAATAACTAACAACTTGCGATTCAGTGTCAGGCGTGTCCCACGATAAAGAGCGTAAATTGTTTGACCAGGTTAAATCCTCAACTGCAGGTAGCTTGGCGACGCTTCCGTCGTAAACAGGGGCTGCAACATAACTGCCATTGCCGCTATACTCGTAAATAGTTGGGTTGTAAGATATTAAATCTAAGTTATAAAGTTCGACGCCGTTGCGGTCTTTTTCATCTTTTTTATCAACTAAAAATAGTTCGCCATTCCACCCTCTTTTTGGATCAGTAATACTAACGACATCGTATGGTACTAACTGAGATGCCTCTGCTTGAACAGTAACATTAACATCAACCCTTTCTTTCGCTTCTAAATACTTAATCCGCGCAAATTCGTATGCTTCAAAGTAGTTATTGCATAATTCTAAATCTTCTTTGCCAATATTTTCGATATAGTTAACGCGTTCTAATGCTGCTAGATGCTCGGTTGAGTCGGTGGCAGGGTATATTGCAAAGTCTTTTTCCCAGTTTTTGTCAGGATTTATAAAAGACGCCTGAAATTGGCTGAAGCTGTCTTTTGTTGATGCAGGCTTTACATCGATGCCACCGTCAATATTTGAAGCATTTAGATCTAAAAAGGCCGTTGTTACACGGCCTTTGGTCTGAATTTCGAAATTACCTTCGATAAACGAAAGCCGGCTATGACAGTGTTTTTCGAATATTTGTAATACAGATTTAAAGTCTTTTTCTGTGCTGATAAAACCGTTTACTGTAAATCGTTTCTTGTTGACACCGTCTTGCGTAACAGGATTATTTTCGATCCAGTTTATTGCACTTAAAAACGAGCTTCCGAACATCGAAGCAGGCTTACCCATGCCCACAATTGCATCGCTAATATACCACTGCATTACAGCAAATGGATTGTTAGCCCAGCCGTCTTGAAGACCGTTAGCTGCTCCATTTGTTGCTCGGCAATTTCCTTTTTTCACTTTCAGCCAAAAATTGGAAGAAGGATCGCTTTCAAACGTTTCTGCATCGCGCGCGTATTTGATGAGCGAATACACGATCCCCTTTCCTTTCATGTCTTGCGTCCACAAAAAACGAGATTGAAAGTCTGGCCAGTTAATAGTGTAACCATTGGGGTCGCCGCCCGGAGTCACCCATGCTAACTTGCTGTATTCTTCGCTGCCTGGGTTAAACCTGAATTGGCTACTACGTCCATTTTTATCGCCAATATACAAATCAGCATCAGCATTTGCATTAGGAACAGGACCTGTGCACCACGCCAAACCAAGTCCAACTTCATTGACTCGTTTATTAAGCCGTTTAAAAACTGGAATGCCTTTTAGTTTCACGTAATCACTGCCGACCAAAAATGGAATGGCGGAGTCGGTTTTAGGCTTATCATTAATAGTGAGTTCAGGCGCGGGTGTTTCTTCTATGCCTAGTAAGCTGCGTAAAAAACTCATTCTGAAATGCTCGGTATATCAGACACTTTGGTACCACCAATAGTCCCGGGGGTATAACGATAAATGCTCGGCGGCAATGTAAAGTCAGTTTCGTGAGCAAACTGAAATATCTTATCTGGTCCCCATCTTCGCTCTTGTGACAGATTGTTTGTTTTCACCTCGTTAGTCTGTTCAGCATTGCCTAGTGGCCCTGTAATAGTAAATTCTATAACTGCAGATTTTTCATCATCCGAATCATCAAAAAACAGAATTTGTCCGTGTTTTTTAGCTTCAATGCCTATGATGTTAATACCGTTGGCGTCTTCTTCAAAGTACGCTACGTAGTGATAAACCCATCGATTTATTGTGCTTTTTGATAGCACATTGGTAAAAATATCATCAAACACAGCAGACAGCTTTATTGTCCAATCGTTAGATTCCACGCCCGCCGTCATCGCGCCGGGGTCGACATTCAATAGAAGTCCATTTGCCAAATACTTGTTATTGGCATATGTGTAGTCAAATGTATTATCGGTTAGAAACAAGGGAATTGATAAGTCAATATGTAATAAGTTAAATCGCTTGCCTAGCTTTTTTGCTCTCAGTATTGCAGCACTCACTGGTCTAGGCATTATATAAACTCCACAGCTTCAAAGGATACGGTCGAAGATAATTTGTCAGACACACTTATTGAATAATCATTGTCATCGTTAACTCGAATAACCGTCATTATGGGTGACACAAAGTTTACTATTTCGTCCACAGCTACATCTTTAATTAATGGAGAAGATAGCCTAAGCTCAAGTTCACCGTCTTCGTTAGTGTCAAACGAGTCGATGCTAGTGCCAGTTATGTTAACGCCGACAAAATAAGCTTTGGAATGACCTGCAAAGTTGAGCATGTCGTTTGGCTTCACTATGTCACTCAATTGACTAGGCCCACCTTTTAAAATAATCACTTTTCGTCCAGCAGCTGCTGCTATCTTTACTTGAAGATTTGCCGTGATGCTGCCACCTGACTTGCTGATGACAGGCAGCGATATATCAAAGGGATTGTTCATGCCGATATCGTCAATAAAAGCAATCAGGTCTCCAATTTTGGAGTTACTTACGATGGGAGACGTTATAACAACTCTTGTTTCAAACTTTGTGCGTCTGCCTATTTGTATGTTTCCACCTTGACTGACTGAGCGCTGAACATTTTCAGTTTTACTCAGGCTTAGTACAGACGCTCTAAATGCACTTGGTAGCATCATCTTCTTTCAAACCTTGCAAATGACTTTTTAATCATACCAGCTTGCTCATCCCAAAAAGACTGAGAGCCACCGCCCATTACATTTAATTTTATGTTGTATTGTGGTGATGAATATTGCATGCCACTCGATAACGTATGATCGGTGATTGTTTCGTTAGGGTGAACAATAGCGGGCATACCACCTTTGCCATCTACCCCGCCTATCCTTGGGCCATGTCCGGTAAATCCTCCTCCTTCAAATGACGTAACGCCAGCGGCTTTAGCAGCGTAAAGAGTACCAGCTGTAATAACAGTACCCGCTGCCGCTGCACCTAATACAGGACCAATGTAAGGAATGCTGGCAAGCGCGTTGTAGGCTTTCATCGCAGTATCATATGTATTAGTCCATATTGACTGTATAGAGCTTCTTTTTTCTTCATCTAATAGCGTCTGGCCAATCGACATAGCTGCACTGGCATACTTAGCTTTATGACCTTCCATGCCATCAAAGTAGCCACCCATAGTGCTTAGCAGAGAATCATAGCTAGCCATCATCGTATCGTTGCGTTGAGTATCTACTTCGGTTAATCGGTCCTTATGCTGCAGTTCCAATTGCTCACGAGCAAGCCTGTGCTCATCTTCAATTTCAGCAGTGATCAAGTTTTTTTCACGCAACATTTCATATTCACGATCTAATTCTGCTAATTTTCGTTGATAACGGCGTTCTTCCAGTTCAATCTCTTTTCCTTCCATAATAAGCTGCTCATCAAATATTTCTTGATAAGTGCTGCGCATTTTATCAACCAGACCCTTGGCTTTTTCGTCAACTTCACCGCCATCACCATCGGCATCCTTATCGACCAATAAATCTTCTAAGCTTGTTTTTGATTTTTTTGATTGTTCTCGAGCCGCTTGCTGAAACCTAAACTGTGCGTCAGCGATCCAGTTTCCAATTTTCTCGGATGGTAATGGTTCGTTCGCTAAGTTTGTTAGTTGAGATGCCCAACTGTCAGTTGATGCCTCAAAAGATTCAGAGAATTCTTGCATCTTTTTAACACCTGATGCGTCAAATCCTAATGTTTCTAAAAAGCCGCCGCCGATTTGCGCTACACCATTAACTAACTTAAACGTCATGTTCCACGTTTCAGCCATTGCTTGTCTCAACGCATAGAAGATAAGCTTTAATCCACGGCCTGAATCACCTAAGTATCCAATACCCTTAGCAACTGCAAATATTACTTTTTGCGCCAGTTCACCGAACCCGCCGGCTTCTTTGGCACTGTCAGTAAACATATTAGATAGCTCGCCAATAATGGGCGCTGTTTCAGTCGCTAAAGCTTGCCCAAAACTTTGAGTTGATTTACTCGCACGCTCAAATGCATCGTTTGCCAATTCGACTTTCGCAGCATCAATCCGACTAAATGTAATGCCTAAATCATCCGCTTCTTGGATCAGCCCTTGAATACCTTCTGAGCCTTGAGCCATTACGTTAATCATCTTAACGCCTGACTTACCCATCAGTGACTGAGCGATATATACCTTTTGACTTTGGTCTTCAATTGTATTCAAGCGATCAGCAATAAGTTTAAACTGCTCTTCAGGCGCTAATCCTTGAATGTCTTTAATAGATAGACCCAGACCATCAAGTGCATATTTGGCCTCCCCCGTGCCAGTTTGGGCGACTTGACCTAAGCCCTGTTGCATACGTTTTAAAGAGTTTGTTAACTCGTCATTCGTAGCACCGTTGATACTAGCAGCATGTTGCAGACCTGTTAGCGCTTCGGTAGTAATACCTAAGCGGTCTGCTGTTTTTGCCTGTTGGTCGATAAATGCGGCATTTTTTGCGTATAGAGCCGTTAATGCAGCAACACCGGCCACTGCAAAACCTGCCATAGCTTTTCCGCCGGCATTCGCCATCTTTCTCGTTTTATCAGACCAAGACTTCGTATTTTTATTGGCTTTGCGAAGTTCAGCATTAAGCTTGGAACTCTTACCAACTAGATCGATAGTGAGTGTTGCAATAGTTGCCATAATTAAGGTCTCTTATTTTTACGCCAGGGGCACGTGTTCAAAAACGCAGCAGCCTCTTGTGCGCGTCTTTGTTTTTCGAGTTGTTTTTGTTTTGTTCTATCAAATGTCAACCCCATTTTTATGCCTTGATGCACTAAACGAAGTTCTAATTCTTGAGGACCTAACTTGTCTCTAAGTTCGTGTATAGAGCAACCCAAATTATCAGCTAAATTACAAAGGGCTGTTAATTCAGGTTGCTCTCGGAGTTTTTTTCCATGTCCTCTAAGTTATCTTGTTCAAGATTTGTAAAGAACAATCCGGTTGTGTGAATCATGGCCAACTGATTTGTATCCATCAATTTTTTGAGCTTAGGGGCTTGTTTAGCATCAAATTTACCGTGCAACATGTAATAAACATTTTTCTCAGCAACCTTTTCTAACATTTCAATATCAACGTTACCATCCTGATTAGAAAATATCTTTCGTGCTTCAAACTCATCCTGAGCAGGTAAACGATGCAACACAATTTTGCCCACGCCTTGAACGTTGAACTCACGTTTGGTAGTTGGCAGGAGACCTGCCATGATTTGCTCTGCTGTGATCATAATTATGAACCGCTGGTACCAAGAACGGAGAAATCGATGTTCTGCATTTTGCCGATCGCTGCATACATCTGCTTACCTGATTCTGCTCCTGACTCTCCTGCATAATGATCATGAGGCAAAAATAAGAACTTCTGAACACGTCCGCTTGCGCGGGTAACTAACATGCTGATAGGCGTTGAAGCCTCTACCATATTCGTAAACGCAAGTTGGTCAGCATCGCCAGCCCTATCAGTGATGACCAATTCAAAATCAGGATCCTCTGGCAAGCGCTTCTCGAAATAG
>Ga0115565_10003079_pt1 | contig 12063 bp, 10 predicted proteins | sample COGITO_mtgs_1105_FD_87199 | JGI IMG/M metagenome (GOLD analysis project Ga0115565, IMG submission 87199) | Pelagic marine microbial communities from North Sea - COGITO_mtgs_110530 | ecosystem: Environmental > Aquatic > Marine > Epipelagic | place: Germany:Helgoland, sampling site Kabeltonne... | reverse complement strand
GGGAAGATTTATGGTATGTAGATTCCGACGAAGATTACGATAAATACTGTAAAATGATCCAAGATAACAAGATACGAAAGTCGCTGTTAATTTTCATTACTAAATTAGTAATGAACGACTATTATAATGAAGATACATATGCCAACTATATGTCATTATTAATATCTAAGATCGAGCATAATATGAATTCTGAAAATTCCACGCCAATTGTAGAGGAGTTGGGAGAAATGTTATATGATATGCTAACATCATCAGAGTTAGAAAAGGTAAAAGAATTTGAATGTTGGGAAACAATTACTCAATTCGTTCAGAAGATGAAGGGAGTGTCTCCCAAAGATGTTAAGAGCTTTTCAATGAGATGTAAATTCAAGTATATGGATATAAATGACTATTTGAATGGAAAAAAGAAATAATTTGACACACTCATACATATAGAAATCATCTATTTTGGGTAAATATACATTATTATAATTTTTTAGTTACAATAATGCGAAACTATAATAGAAACATAATATATATTTTGTATATAACATGGTAAAGTCTATTTTAGATAAACGTTTAGAATACAAAGAAGAATATACTATTGAAAATGACGATAAAGGTAGCGAAATGTCAAGCTATTATTATAATTTTAATGATAAAGAAGTAGAAATATTACTTGGAAACAAAAGAACACAATACTCAGATAGTAAAAATATCGTTTACATGCCTATATATTTAATTAACGACGATAAAGTTGATAAGAAAATTGGAATTTTTGAAATCAAAGCAACTGATCTTATTCAATCAATTGATGATGACGGTGATATAATTTTGGAAAATGGTAATATATTACTTTTTTCAAATATTGATACAGAACCTGAATTAGTTTCACAAAAGCAATTCCCACAAATAATAGAGAGTAATAAATATGATTCAGATAAATCACGTGATGAAGTAAATAATAAGAATGAAGTATTGTTATTTGATAAAACTCTTGATTTCGAAAAGAAAGAGGTTCACGACGAATTTGTAAAACAATTTCACGTTATAGCTGCAAATAATTGGGTGGAAAAAGCATTCAAGAATCATAATTTTGGGAAGGAAGATGTATCCCCCAGTGGTGACTGTTTTTTCTTATCCATTGTAAAAGCATATGACGGAACAGGAAAACATATAAATGTAGAACAGTTGAGAACATATTTGTCTACACAAGTGAATGATGAAATATTCAATCAGTACTATGAGATTTATATAGCCATTTCATCAGAAAACCAACGTCTACAGCACAATATGAATGAAAAGAAAAAACAGAATAGGATATTGAAACAGCGTTATGAAAATTCAATAGAAAAATACGAGTCAACTGAAATTATGAAAGAAGGGGAAATATTACGAAGCAAATATAATGATGATAAGATAAATACACAAGGAAATGACGACTTGTTGAATGAATTCAAATTTATGCAAGGTGTCTCTAACATAGACGAAATGAAAGAAGTATTGAAAACTAGTGCTTTCTGGGCGGATACATGGGCGATTGGAGAAATTGAAAAATATCTGAATGTAAAAACAATCATATTATCAAAGGATGCCTACGATAATGGGGATATTGAGAATATTATTTTGTGCGGACAAATAAATGATATAAATAAAGTCGTTCGGGAACCTGAGTTCTATATTATGTTGTCATATACGGGAAATCATTATGACTTGGTTACATATAGTCAAAAGAGTTTACTGACGTATAAGGAATTACCTTATATTATTCGAAGAGGAATAGTCGATAAATGTCTTGAAAAACTTAGTGGACCGTTTTATGAAATAAACGATTTCAAGAAGGTTCGCGACAAGTTAGATATAATAGAGAATGATGACGAAGATGAAAGTGAACCAATTGAATGTAATAGCAACGTTGTATTTGTAATCCATTCGAAATCAAATAATGTGCCGCGTCCAGGAAAAGGAGTGGGTGAAACAATCCATATTAGCGAAAATATGAATTTCAACTTATTACGCAACGAAAAACAATGGAGACGAAAATTAGATGATAGTTGGAACCAAGAATTCAATTTAGATGGGAAAAAGTGGTTATCTGTTAAGCATTATATCTATGGTTCCCGATACAAGAAAGGATTTCCAGATTTTTATCATACATTTTCTTTGAATAGTGATAGTAAGATATCCAAAGATGTTGATATTGCAACATCAGCAGTAAGTAAACAAGGTAAATATAAGAATGAGGTATTACGTAAAGAAGAAATACACGAAGATAGTGACTATAATGATAGTCAAACTAGAGAAGAAGCATTAATGTCAAAATTCTCACAAAATAACGATTTACAACGAGTTTTGGGACTAACACACAGCGCTTGTATCAAACACTATCAGCGAAATGTGCCTTTGGAAAATGATAATTTATTGATGAAGGTTCGCAATTCAATTATTGTAAATTAGAATCCTACATGGCAAATCATTTGTAAAATTGAATCAAACAAATTTACAAATACATAGAGTAAAACATATATAACCTATTGTAGACAAAATGAGCGCACAACATTATACCGAAACCGAAACTCGCCACTATATGGAGCATCTCAAGCTTCAAGAAAATGACTGGAAGAGTCTTTACTTGAAGATGTGGCCGGATAACGTCATTGCTGATGGACGAAGCATCGATACAAAGGAGGATTTGATCTGGCTTGTAGAAGATGTATTGAAACTTGGACGTGTAGAACGCGTGGATGAAGTGGTGAAGGATATGCGTAATGGCAATACAACACGTTCGGCGTTTATTCATTTTGTGATGTGGGATTCTATCTTCGGACTTACTACGCGCAATGAGATTGATACGAATGGTGTTTTCAACGCTACATCATCACATACAACGGGTCTGGATTTCCAGAATAGTGACAGACGCTATACTCATAAGCAGCCATTCTTCGCTTTCAGAAAGAACAATAATCCGTGTTCCGCAAGCAATATGGAGGATCTTACGAAAGAGCAACTGATTCGGCGCTGTAAGGATATGGAAGAAGCGCTGGCTACGAAGACGAAGTTCGTCCAAGAATTTATTGAGAACGAGCGTTCAAGTTTGGTGAGTGAAATTAAGGTCCATCGCGACATCATCACCAAGCATAATATGGAGTCATCCTAAGTAACTTAGTAAAAACATAAAAATAAAATTAACTAATAGTAGAGTTGTTTTGGTAATAAAATTAATTTTAACCCTTTTTCTTTTTATATATGCTTTGAAAATATCTAAATGCATTTCTACATGCTGAAATATGTAAAAATTGAATAAAAGCTACACATATTGAATGTAATACAAAATACAACAATAACAATCAAAACAACAACGATGAGCTCTACTACCCGTGTTTACAAGAAGACGCCCAAGGTCATTCGTCAGAACTTGACAAGCGATCAGAAGAAACTTATTCTGAAGTTTATTTCAACACACAAGAAGGCGGCAAAGAAGGCTATTAATAACGCTGCCAAGGAAGCGAAGAAGGAGGCAAATATTGCTGCTAAGGAAGCGAAGAAGGAGGCGAAGAAGGAAGCGAAGATTGCTGAGAAGGAAGCTAAGAAGGCAGCAAAAAAGGCAAATGGGATTAAGCGAAAGCCGAGCGCATTCGCTAACTATATGAAGACAGTTCGGACATCTGTAAAGAATGAGAACCCTGAAGCTTCCTTTGGAGACATTTCTAAGATAGTAGGAGAGAAATGGAAGAACTTGACTGATGAAGAGAAACAACAATACAAAGTAGAATAAAAATAGAAAAGATAATTTTATTATGTAATGAGTAAAAACATAAAACCCTTTTTTTTATTTTATGGTAAATACGTTATAAAAAAATAAACATAATATAAATATATTATAAAATATGAGTGATATAAGTGGAAACGAAGGAAATGGTGAAAATGAACTGAATTTGACGCCAACGATGGATGGTATAGATTCTAGTTTAAATGACTTAACAAGTGTCTCCGAAAGAGATGAGAATACAGTTATAGGTTCAATACACAGCACACGTTCTAATAACACGGCAGTTTTACATAAAGATGACACTGTGGAAACAATAAGTTTTCGTAGCAATAATACACAAGAATTAAATAAATTAGAGGAACAATCGGAAATGTCCAGTATCCACAGTCATAACGAACAATATGCAGAAAATAATGTTAATAACGATAAACAAACATCAGAAATAGATACAGCATCATATACATCTAGACATACAAGTATTATTGACGGACATAGTTATTTATATTCAGATTTGGAAAAGAAAGATCCAGTTCCAGTGGAATATCATAAGATAATACAAGCACTTGTAACAAAAAATATTGATAAAGCAATCGCTATACGCGAAGAGTATTTTAGAAGCCAAGAAGAAAAGGATTTTCGCGAACAAATTGAACGAGGAGGGTTCCCGAAAGAATTTGATATATTCAAGTATGAATTTTTAGCAACACGACGTAATAATAGTCATGTATTAGACGAATCCAAACAGTGTAAACGTTTTTTAGATTTGAAATATAATGATCTTGTTAATATTATAAATCGCATTCAAACATCGGTTATTTTTACATCAACAATATCTGGGTTTATGCAGGCAACAAAGACACAGTTTAATTTTGGGGAACAAGCAATATCAATTGTATCTATTACAATCGCGACTTACATATCATTAGTGTTATCTATTTCCAAATATTATGCTTTAGATGATTTGAAAGAACGTATTCAGTTGTTACGAGAAAAATATTCACTATTATTGAATGAGATTGATTATAATATGGATAAATTAGGTCCCTGGACCTATAGAAAACAATGGATAAATTCAGACTCCAAGACAAAAATGAATGAGTGGAAAAAAGATTATCAAGATATATCTGAACGATATAATACAATAATATCTACTAAGAAGGAATTGACATCAGAATATGAAGATATAATGGATACCAAATCGCGAAATTACTATGATATACAAAATAAGAAGCTATCCATTGAAAACAAACAAAAGGTATATAAATGGACGCATAAAGAAGAAAAATTGGAACGAACAATTGCTGTAGACAAGAAGAAAATGCGGAAAGACGTAGAATTGAATAAATTAGATATGAAAAAGGGATCTGTTGTCTTGGAAACTGAAGAAAATGATAATTGGTCGTTCACAGGATGGACGGACGTGGTATAAATTCAATACAATATGGAAATAGTATATTGAATAAAATAAGTTCAACACTATATTCTTATCCATAGAAACTGAACTTCATAGATTTATGAAGCAAAGGGCATTGTGAAATCAATTTATCTGCCAATTTCATATCATGCTTAAAATTATTTAAATATGCTGTTTTGTGAATTAAATCAATATATCTAACGATATTTTTAGGCGTGAAACTATTTTTCAAAGTATGATTACTGATGGATTGTGTTATTTTCAAGAAAGAGTTGATATTATATAAAAATAACGATTTTATGAAATAATACGAGAAGGCAGGCGTATTTTCAGTATATGTTGAATTGTCTTTTCCAAAAATCAAATGACGTATACTTAATGATGAATGTTTCAAATATTTATTGGATTGGACCAACGAATGTATGATTTCATTTGTGAGATGTGTTTCCATAAAAGGTATAATTTCAGTATTTTCTTTTTGAGATTTAAATAAATCAATACTAGTTATCAGGGTTGCGAGTGTTTCGCAATAAGCTTCATTAAACTTATAATTGATACCTAAATTAAAAATATTATCAAGTTTGGCGTTGATTGTGTCCGCGTGATTTGTTTCAATGATTGAAAAATCAATTCCGAATGCGTGAATACATTCGTGTATGAGAACTTTTTTCCATTCCTCTTTGCGAAATATATAAATGGAATTCTTTTCATAACAACTAAACGTATATGCACTATTAATATCTTTACGTTCAATTCTGTTATCAAACGTAGCTATTTCTTTTTTGAAAGGCGTATTGAAAATATAGATATCTAGTATTTTAGAGCACTCTATACTTGCAAAGTTACTAATAAAACTAATGATTTGTATTGTAGAATCAATCGTCCTTTTTGACATTTTGCTTTTTGTAAAGAAATGGATGGAAATGCGTCTTTTATTAACAATAAACTGTATTAAATGTTTGTCATAGTGTTGTTTTTTTATATATGTTAAAATATCTACAGGGATGTGTTGATAATAGATGCCAAACTCACTACTATTGGTTTTTCCATACTTTTCTACATACTTGGGTATATTTACGCTATTGTAATAATAATAAAGTGTTTCAATAAAATATTTGTTTTCTTTTGATATATGAAATGGTTTAAATGAAAATTTGGGTAGTTTAAAGCATTGTATTATCTTGTCATTCATGTAATATAAAATTGAATATGTATCAGTTTCTATATAATATTAATAAGAGTAAAAAACAATGGGAATAAGATATTTGAATAAGTATTTAATTGATAAATGTTCTAATGCATCAATAAAACAGTTGCATCTAAGTAAACTGAAAAATAAAACAATAATGATAGATACAAGCATTTATCTGTATAAATTCATAGGAGATGGATTATTGGCAGAAAATTTGTATATATTAATTACAACGTTTAAAAAATATAATATTAATGCGTTGTTTGTATTTGATGGAACACCTCCACAGGAAAAGTGGAATACTATTGAAACAAGAAATAAAGAAAAGGATGAAGCTGAGACGATGTATGATGATCTTACAAAGAAGTTGTTAGAATCTCAGTATAGCGAAGAAGAGCGAAAGAAAATAATGTTACAAATGAATACTGTAAAAAAACAATGCGTTCGTATCAAAAAACAACAGATTATATTTGCTAAACACCTGATGGATTCATTGGGTGTGAAGTATATTGATGCTATTGGAGAAGCAGATGAAATATGTGCCAAGTTTTGTAAATCAAATATTGCGTATGGATGTTTGAGTGACGATATGGATATGTTTACATATGGATGTTCTAATATTTTGCGAAATCTCAATCTATTAAAAGAAGAGGTTACAATATACAATTATGAAAGTATTGTATTTGATTTGCAGTTAATGCCGGATATATTCACTTTGTTACTAATAATATCTACAAATGACTATAATAATGATAATGATAATGATTTTAATAAGTCTTTGAAATGGTATAATAAATATAAACAATCACAACATACACATATACCTTTTAAGAAATGGTTAGTTGAAAACGGCCATTTGGATGATATTGATAGTATCAATCAAACCGAACGAATATATAAATTGGATAATATTATTGATGTGAATATAAATAATCTGAATGAATCATCTTATTTATGTGGAAATGTAAAATATAATGATTTACAAGAATTGATGGCACCATATGGATTTATCTTCTTAAATGAGTGAATCATAAAAACATCCGTTATATACATAATCACCAGTAATTGACAAAAATATGGATACATCCAACCATATTGAGCCACCAATACTTTTCCATCGTTTACAAAATACATCATAATCGGTTAATATAGTATTTTTTTCTTTACCTGTGTTAAATAATACATAAGCGAACTCGTTTTCACGTTCACTCAAAACATCGTTTTCGTCTATGTATTTTGTAGATGGATAAGCAATGAATAGTTTATCAAAAACGTTGCGCTTAATCATAATGAAATCAAGAGACATTTTATCTACTTTGGTTAAATTTTTATTGATGCTAAGACTTGAATTGCTATCAAAGATAATATTGTATTCGCAAAGTTTATGCTGTAAAAATAATTCGTTCGAAAAGGATGTTGTATTTTTATCATTAAACACAGAAATACAATTTGGATGTGTTACAATATTTTCCCAGTTGATTTTTTTTTTCGGACAAGCACCACCAACAACAAACTTATCTGATAGTAACAATTTGAAAATATCAAATGGATTCCATATTACGTTATCATTTATAAACATTATATGTGTAACCCCATCAATTGATAATGCCTTTGCTACTAAATTATTCCGTGCACGATGAATTAAATTATCATCCTTTAAAAATAAATATTTACATCTAATTCTATTCATTTTACATAAATCAACCGTTTTTGTTAATGATTCTATGAATTCAATACAACATTTACCACTATAACAAGGTATTAATATACATACATATGGGTCTCTCTGTTTAACATACTCACTAATCTGTTCGTTCATAATAAAATATGTTCTAATATATCTTATTATAATGTTTAAAAATTTCTAAATTTACGCACTGGGTTCAGCCTTAATGAAGTGGGGCTTGAGGTAGCGTTGAAGGTTGAAGTAGGTTACTTCATCAGTCTTTCCTACCTTGAGAAGTTTGCCGAGCTTGTTATCGGGAAGGATAATGCGACCGTTGTTCTTGTCGCGGAGGTTGTTGGCAACAACGTATTGGTTAATTTCTTTGCTTACTTCTGTGCGGGCCATTTCGGTGCCGACTTCCTTGTTAAGGAACTTGGCAAGTTCATCACTGATGCGGGTAGGCTTGACGAAGCCAGATTTGGGACGATCACTCATATCACGCTTCTTGCGAGCGGTGGCGGCTTTGACGGCGGCCTTCATGTCACGTTCAACAGATTTTTGAAGTGTCTTGAAGTCGGCTTTGAGGGAAGTGAAGATGCTTCCGAGTTGTTGGAGCTTGGCGTTGAATTCTGTCATCTTGTCTGTGTAGGATTCAGCAGTCGCCTCAACAGCAGGGGCGGCTTCTACTACGGGTTCGGCAGCAGGTGTAGGAGCGGGCGCAGGGGCGGATTCCTTCTTGGAACGGGAAGCTTTAGTTTCGGTAGTTGCGGCGGATTTGGAAGTTCTAACCATCTTATATACACTATATTAGGTGTTCTTTTTATATTCATTTTATAATATATTATATTATTAGCATTTGTCCTGCAATATTTATAGAATAATATATAATTATTCGTTATAATAGGTATAATTATATATATTTAGGAAGGTTTTTAATAAGCATCATATAACCATGGCATTGTAATACGAGCACTATGACATACCCGTGTTAATGCCATTAAACAATATAGTGACCCTAATTTACAATGTTCTTCATCAATACCCGTATATATCAAGGTTTCCATAGATGTTACACATACCAATTTAATATGAGATATACCACGTGAGTAATCTTGCTGATTTTGTGTAATGGAATCAATAGTTGATATTAATATTAATTGAAATGGGTCGTAAATACTACATATTTTTTGTTTTGTTTCCGAAGAAATATCCGCGCGAAATCTCCAAATATCCTTTAATATTCTTAGAAATTTAGGATAACAGTGTAATGTTAACCCTGTGAACCATTGAGACTGTGTATAGTTTCCTAATCTATCAAATTCTATAAATATATTCTGTATACGCTGATTTAATGTAAGATGCCGATACTCAATCATTTTATTGTATAGATTGCGAACCTGTGATGTAGCACGAATATTGTAATATAATGGTGGATGATAATACATGTAAGATAAATGATAATTAATATATGGATTGGGAAGACGAACACGAATATCAGTAATATTGTATATACAGCGCCCTACAATTGCCTTGTTTATTTGAAATAAATCAATCGCATTTTTAATGGTATTATACTCAATCGGATTCCGATTATAAGGATTACAAACATTTATATTGCAACTACTTATATATTTTACAAACGATAATAATGAGAACCCATAAATGGTGTCGTCGTTGTCCTTATAAGAAAAGAAATCATACCATTCAAGTTCATTAATGTTTTCCATTGTTATAAAATCTGTATCGTTTATACATATTTTTCGCTTGTATAATGCTGGTCCTGATAAGTGTTTAGAATATCTGACAATTGAACCACGAAATATAGTTTGTATATTCTGAGATTTTTTTGATTTGATGAAATGATTTGATATGCGCTCTATTAATTCTGCCTTTTTACCTGAAATTTTGATACGATTTTCTCGTGCTATTTGCCGTAGGTCAATACATCTAAGAGTTGATAGTAGTGGTTCATCTTTATTATATACTTGATATGTTACAAGTTTTTTTTTAGCATGTGCATTATTCATTTACTATACCAATATAGTAAATTTTATGTAGTTTCATATATATTTGCAATATATTTTGTATTTTTGAATGGTAATTTCACACATTTTTTACATATGTTAAATATTGATAACATAAAATTGAATCAAATATTTACATTACTATCTAATGTAAATTGTTGTATTACTACTACTACCACTACCACTACTACTACTATGTCCGCTATGATGATGAACGTAAATGATTGGGATCCTTCCCAGGTCCGCTATATGGCACCCAAGGTCAATGACAAGGGTGGCAAGACAATTAATGTGATTAGCAAGCAAACTAATCGCGCCATTCACCTATCTACTCCTCAACTTACTACTTGGGGTATTACTGACTATGTGAATGAGAAGGGTGAATCAGATAACAAGTTCACTATGTCTTTGTCTTTCCCGAGTGAGGGATACAGAACTGATGATTCCGATAGCTTTCTACAAAAGCTGAAGAATTTTGAGACACAAGTCTTGGCCGATGCTGTTGATAACTCCGTTCTTTGGTGGGGAGAGCAACTTGACCCGGCCGTGATTAAGCATAACTTCTTCCCTTTCCTTAAATATCCCAAGGACAAGGCGACTGGTCGCGTTGATACGTCTCGTGCTCCTAATATGAGATGTAAGGTTGCGAAGTATACGAAGAAGCAAGGTGATGAAGTCGTTGATAACTGGGGTATTGAGGTCTATAACAGCGATGGATTGAAGCTATTCCCTTGCGATGACTCAACATCTACTCCGATGGATTTTGTTCCAAGCCGAAGTGATGTCAAGTGTCTCATTCAATGCACCGGTATTTGGATTGGTGGAAAGGGTTGGGGTCTTCTATGGCGCGTAAACCAATGTGGTGTCAAGCCTGCCGAGAATGCTACTGTCTTTGGAAAGTGCCACGTGGCATTCTCTGAGGAAGAGAAGAATACAACTACATCCAAGTCATCATCAAGTGATGATGAGGAAGTTGTTGCTACGAATACCACAGAAGTTGAAGACAGCGATGATGAGGACGAACCCGAACCCGAGCCTGAAAGGCCTGCTACGCCTCCTCCCACCCCAGTAAAGACACCAAATGCTCCAAAGAAGCGTGTTGTTCGCAAGAAGGCGACTTAATTTGAGATAAATAAACGATTATAAAACACATAAACCATAAGTAGATTATAAACCCCTTGATTATAAAACCATTAAACCTAATTTGAAAAACTAAAAAAGGAAACTTTTTTATTTGAAGAAAAATAAAAAAGTTGTAGTAGTTAATAAATTGAAAAATGAAGAATGATATTACTTCTATTCTTGTCTGAATAAATGTTATTTTTATCTGGATACGGAATCCCCATATTTTCTATAATCAACAATTGATTTTTTTTAATAATCAAGTCTGACGGTTTGAATGTAATACTATAATTTGCAGTTATTTTCTTTGTTATTTCATCGCTATTCAATAGTGTATCAATACTGTATAAACAATCGATGTGTATATTTTTGTATTCATCAATTATGTAATTATATTCTTTTTCTTGCAACTCACATACAGTAATGATACTGTCTTGATGCTCTAATATGTTATACCACAACGGCACATATATTTCCTCATCCCCAAATCTTAATTTGTATATATTCCCTTGTAATAAGTCGTCCAAAGAAGGGTTAAGTATATAGCAATTCAAACTGCTCTTTTTATTGTGTATCACGTCGTCCAATACAAATAATATGTGGTCGGGTACACATAAAATATGTTTGTAATTACTTAATATTGTTTTGATGTGAATGATATCCACCAAAGATTTATGTGATATATATTCATATACATTTTCAAAGCACTTATCTTGTAGTGTTTGGAATATACTGTTTAGAATACCGTTCTCGTTTATAGAATGTAGAAAGTCTGTGAATAAACTGTTATAATCCTTTGAAATATGATCTTGGTTTGATAATAAACATTCATATGCTTCTTGGATTTCTTGAAACTGCTCTGTTGTATTACTTCCTGATTTATCTGGATGATATTTT
>Ga0115565_10003078_pt1 | contig 12064 bp, 3 predicted proteins | sample COGITO_mtgs_1105_FD_87199 | JGI IMG/M metagenome (GOLD analysis project Ga0115565, IMG submission 87199) | Pelagic marine microbial communities from North Sea - COGITO_mtgs_110530 | ecosystem: Environmental > Aquatic > Marine > Epipelagic | place: Germany:Helgoland, sampling site Kabeltonne... | reverse complement strand
GCTGGAAATGCTGAATTAGGTTATGGAGATGGAGATGAAACTACAACTATAAGTAATAGTGCTAAAACTGCATATTTTAGAAAAACATTTAATGCTTCTTCAAGTGATGTTGCATTAAAATTTATAGATATGAGTGCTGTAAGAGATGATGGTATGGTTGTTTATTTGAACGGAACAGAAGTTTGGAGAGACAATATGCCAAGTGGCACCGTAAATTACGAAACGTTTGCATCAACAGTATCTACAGAAGGTGTATGGATTCATAAAATTATAGACAACTTAGTTGTAGAAGGAACCAATGTAGTGGCTGTAGAAATACATCAAGTTTCAGCAAGTAGTTCAGATATTAGTTTCAACTTTCGTGTAGAAGTAAGAAACGAAGTACAAGCAAAATTGGTGAGAAAACCTTATTTACAAAAAGGAACGCCAAATGCAGTAACTCTAAAATATAGAACAAATACCAATACAGAAACTATTGTAAATTACGGAACTTCTTTAGGTGCTTTAAATAGTACAGTATCTGATCTTACACTAATTAATAATCATGAAATTGAGTTAACAGGTTTGTTACCAAATACTACTTATTTTTATGAAATAGCAAATACTGCAGGAGTTTACCTTCCAGAGTCTGCTAACATGAGTTTTAAAACTGCACCAACAGTGGGTACAGACCAATTTGTAAGAGCTTGGATTTTGGGAGATGCAGGTACCGCAAATCAAAATCAAAAAAATGTACGTGACAAATATTACGATTATGTTTCAAATGCGACTAAAAACCCAAATCAAACTGATTTAATGTTGTTTTTAGGAGACAATGCTTATAATGATGGTCTAGATATTGAGTATCAAAAAGGATTGTTTGATATTTATGACGACCAATTACAAAAAACCGTAGCTTGGTCTACTTTAGGAAATCATGATGGTTATTCTGCAAATTCAGTTTCGCAAACAGGCCCTTATTACGATATTTTCACGTTTCCAACAGCAGCCGAATCTGGTGGGTTGGCCTCTGGTACAGAAGCATATTATTCGTTTGATTATGCAAACATTCATTTTATAGTTCTAGAATCTTACACGTTAGATGACAATGCAGCACAAATTGCTTGGTGTAAGCAAGATATTCAAAATACAAACCAAGATTGGATTGTTGCTTTTTATCATCATCCTAGTTATACAAAAGGATCTCATGATTCAGATTTAGAGAGTAACTCCATAAATATGCGAAACAATTTTATGCCAATTTTAGAAGAAAATGGTGTCGATTTAGTTTTAAGTGGGCATTCACATTCTTATGAAAGATCTTATTTTTTAAATGGTCATTATGATAAATCTGAAACTTTTAATATGAATACTCATACAGTTGGCACTAATGGAAATTTATCTGGAAAAGCAGATACTTCTGATGGTGCTTATACAAAGACTAATGCTCAAAATTCAGGAGCAGTTTACATAACTACAGGTTCTGCAGGAAAAATTTCTGGAGGTAGCTTAGATCATAATGCAATGTTTGCTTCTTTAAATGAATTAGGTTCTTGTGTTTTAGAAATTGAAAGTGATGGTGGAACAGGACAAAATTTAAATATTAAGTTTATTAATGATGCTGGAACAATTTCAGATTATTTTACCATAAACAAATCTGGAGTTACACTTTCTACACAAACAAATGCTTTAAATAGTAATGATACAATTGCGTATCCTGTTCCTGTAAAAGGGTTTTTAAATATTAAAGTTAGCGATAATCAGTTATTGAAAGAAGTGAAAATTTACAACACTGTTGGGAAGCTTTTAAAAACTACAACAAGTAATAAAATTAACGTTAGTACGCTTAAAAGCGGAGTTTATTTAGTGAAAATTTCTACAGATAAAGGTGATAATTATAAAAACATTGTAATTGAATAAGTCTTGATAAAATAGATTTAGAATAATCATTCTCAATCTATATAAAGTTTTGAAATCAGTCTACTAATTTTTAAAATTTGTAGACTGATTTTTTTATGTAAAACTTATTTATAAGTATAACATTTATTTTCTACTATAGAAACACAATTATTTTTTAATTGTCGATCTGAACTTGTCAAAGATTGAATGAGAATTATTGTTGATTGATTAAAAACTTTATAAACCTCGTAAGTTCTTGTTTTGTAGCTAAATATTTAATGTATTGCATTTCTACGGATCAACTTAATATTTCATCCCTTTGGGATTTTTAGCTCTATAAGAGCGAAATATTTATAGAAGAATTACAAAAATAATGTGAAGCTCCATAGGAGCGAAATTTGATTTGACAATAGCAATTGTGAATTATTAACACCATTCTTTTACAAACTCAAAAAACATTAAATTTCCACGTTGTTTTTATCAATATTGTAAACTCAAATTACTTTTATATCTAGTTGATAAAAAGAAAAAACCTCATAGTTATTAATAACTTATGAGGTTTCTATTTTTAAATTGATGTAAACAAACGCTACAAAATAGATTACTCTATTGTAATCGTTTTTTTCAACCTAATATCTTCGGATGAACTACCAATCATAATTTCAAATTCTCCTGGCTCAACAACATAGTTCATGTCTTTATCCCATAAACCAAATTCACTAATAGGAATAGAGAAATTAAGCGTGGTTGTTTCAGACGGATTTATGGATACTTTTTTAAACTCTTTTAAAACTTTTACACGTGTAGTAATTGTACTTATTTTATCATTAAAATAAACTTGTACAACCTCTTTCCCTGTCATTTTTCCAGTGTTTTTAACTTTTACAGAAATTTTTAAATCGCCTTTCATGTCTAAATTTGTGTTTTCAACTTGCAAATCAGAATATTCAAATTGCGTATAACTTAAACCATGACCAAAAGGAAATAAAGCATCTGGAGAAGAAAAAACATAGTCTCTTCCTGGTTTTTCTGGAGTTCCTGGATTTCTATAAAAACCTCTCCCAGAAGGTTTGTAATTGTAAAAAACTGGAACATGACCAACACTTTTTGGCACACTCACAGTTAGTTTTCCTGACGGATTAACATCACCAAATAAAACTTTTGCAACAGCATTTCCACCTTGTTCTCCTGGATACCAAGCTTCCACAATTGCTGGGATGTTTTCTTTTTCCCAAGCAATAGAATATGCTCTTCCATGCACCATTACTAAAACAATTGGTTTTCCTGTTTTATAAATTGCTTCTATCAATGCTGGCTGAACTCCTGGAGGTGTTAATTCTGCTCTATCAAAACCTTCACCAGAAGTAGGGTAATCTCCAGGAATATCTTTTCCCCAACCAATTCCAGACAAAACACTGCTTGTGCCTCCAATCACTAAAACAACAACATCACTTTTTTCTGCAGCAGCAACAGCAGCAGAAATATTACTTGTGTCACTACCAGTGATTTCTGTTCCTTTTGCATAGTTTATTTCAAAATTATTTTTTGCATATTTTTTAATTCCGTCTAAAATAGTTACACCAGAAGCGTTATCTTTTGTGTAGCTATAATCTCCATATTGTACTTGATCTGCATTTGGACCAATCACTGCAATCGATTTTAACTTTGATGCATCCAAAGGAAGTTGATTATTGTCATTTTTAAGTAAAATAATAGATTCTTCTGCAATTTCTCTAGTTAAGTTTATTGCTTTTTCTGTATGAATTAAACTTGCAACACTTTTAGGCGCTTTATAAGGTTTGTCAAATAAACCCGTTTTAAATTTAACCGTTAAAATGTTTCTTACAGCTTGGTTAATCAATTCAATATCAACTCTACCAGATTTTACAAGATTAGGGATTTGAGAATAGGCAAAACTTTTAGGAGCTTCTAAATCTACACCAGCTTCTAAAGCCATAATTGCTGTATCAGCTGCATCTTTTGTAACTTTATGAAAGTAATTTAGCATTGCAATCGCTTCATAATCAGAAAAAACGTATCCATTAAAACCTAATTCTTTTCTCAAAACATCTTTCATTAAATAAGTATTTGCGTGCATTGGTATTCCATTTACCTCATTATAAGCTGGCATTACAGAATAAATATTTGCTTCTTGAATTACCTTTTTAAAAGGATATAAATGCAAGTCTCTTAATTCTCTTGGTCCTAAATTATTTGGACCTAAATTGATGCCTGCAAAAGGAGTACTGTAGGCAACATAATGTTTTGCAGTACTCATTAATTTACCTTCTGGAATATGTGTTTTTGTTAATTCAGAATCTCCTTGCATACCAATTACAAAAGCTTTACCCATTTCTGCAACTAAAAAAGGATCTTCGCCAAAAGATTCTTCTGCTCTTCCAAATCTTGGATCTCTAGCCAGATCAAAAATAGGAGACAATGCTTGATCTACGCCAGAAAGACTAGCTTCTGCTGCAATTGTTGCACCCATTTTTTCAATTAATTCAGGATTCCAAGTGCTTCCTTGCCCAATAGTTTGTGGAAAAATGGTAGCTCCAAAAGCCAATTGTCCATGCAAGCATTCTGCTATTTGAATGGCAGGAATTCCTAATCTAGTATTGTTTCGTAAATAATTATCTGCAGCTTCAGAAAATCTAGAAATTTCATCTACACCAATAAAAGGACTTTCTAAAGTACCAATACTTCCACCTTTAAATAAAGAGTCTAAAGACTGCTGAATAACGTTTCCTTTTTTATCAAATTTTAAATGTTTAAGACTTAACATATTCATTTGAGCAATTTTTTCATCAAGTGTCATTCTCCCTAAAAGATCATTTACGCGTGCTTCTACAGATAAATTGCTATTCTTATAAGGTAGTATTTGCTTATTCGTTTTTTGTGCGCTACAAGATGTAAGCATTAATAAAGAAACTATTGCTGTTATTACAAATTTCATATGGTTTGATTGTTTTAGAATTTTAGTTATTTATCACTTTAAAAGTTAATTAGCATTCAAATTTAAAGATTAAAAATTATAAAGTGTAAAAAATACACTATATTTGGTAAATATAATAAAAATAGAAAAACAGAAACATTTATTAACTTTTGTTTTTTTATAAGAATTTTATTCTTAATTTTATAAAGTGTAAAAAATACACTATATTTTTATAGGATTAAAAATTATAATTTTTACTGATTAAAAAATTTTGAGCAAAAATATGATTAACTTCATTAGAATCTTCCCTAAATATCTTGTTTGCTTTTGCTTTATTAGCAATTTTGCTTTTGGGCAATCTCAAAACGATTGGGAAAATCCTGCTGTATTTCAAGTTAATCAAGTGTTGCCACATACTAATTTAATGCCTTTTAATTCAGTAAAAGAGGCAATAACTTTAGATAAAAAAGCTTCACCCAACTTTTTAAGTCTTAATGGAACTTGGGAATTTAACTTTTCTGAAAATTTAGAAAAAGCGCCAAAAAATTTTTATCAGGACAATTATAATCGTAAAAATTGGAATACGATTAAAGTACCTTCTAATTGGGAAATGCAAGGTTTTGGAGCTGCAAAATTCAGAAATATTGGGCAACCTTATAATTCAAAACCACCTTTAGTTCCTAAAGAATACAACCCAATTGGTTCTTATTATAGAACATTTAAAGTGGATAAAAACTGGAAACATAAAAAGCATTTTTTACACTTTGAAGGTGTTCAATCTGCTTCTTACGTTTGGATTAATGGCGTAAAAGTTGGCTATAATCAAGGTGCTTTTGAGCCTGCTGAGTATGATATAACGCCTTATTTAAAAAACGGCAAAAATAGTATTGCTGTAAAAGTACTTCATTACAGTGATGGTTCTTATTTAGAAGATCAAGACACTTGGAGATTGGCTGGTATTTTTAGAGATGTTTATATTAAATCAACACCAAAAAAATACATTCACGATTATTATGTCTCTACAGATTTAGATGATAATTATAAAAATGCAACCTTAAATATTGAAGCTTTTGTACATCAAGAAAACCAAGAAAATTATACAGTAAAAGCAACTGTACTAGATTCCAATAAAAAACAAATTTTAAAAGAAACGCTTTCATCAACAGAAAAAAACGTTTTAAATAATAATTTTGATAAAGTTTCGGATTCATTTACAGTAGAAAATCCAAAAAAATGGTCTGCTGAACATCCAAATTTATACACTTTAGTGTTGGAATTGTTAGATGATAAAAATAAAGTTACTCAAGTTTTTAGTCATAAAATAGGTTTTAGAGAGGTTGAAGTAAAAAACAAAGCCATTTATGTAAATGGAATGCCTGTAAAATTTAATGCAGTCAATAGCCACATGATGCACCCAAAAACGGGACATGCAATGGATATTGAAACCATGAGGAAAGACTTGACGATAATGAAGCAATTCAATATTAACGCTGTTAGAACTAGTCATTATCCACCAAATGTTGAGTATTTAGATTTAGCTGATGAATTAGGAATGTATATTATAGATGAAGTTGGTGATGAAGCACATAGCAACATCCATTTATCAAGCCAACCAGAATGGAAAGAACAGTATTTAGATAGAATGCGTAAATTGGTGTATAGAGATAGAAACCACGCATCAATTGTAATTTGGAGTGCAGGAAACGAAAGTGGGCCTGGAGATACTATTTGTGCTTTAATTGCTGAAGGAAAAAAGTTAGATCCAAGCAGACCAGCTTGGATGTATGGAGGAAATAGTGATGAAGATCCTGAAACAAATCCTATAAAATGTGAAGATATTGTTGGACCACGTTATGTAACTCCTTTTACGCTTAAAAAACGTTTTGCTTTAGGTGATGATTCAAGACCTTCTTTTATGGATGAATATTTATCGGTTGCTGGTAATGCTTTAGGTGGTTTAGATGAATATTGGGATTTAATTTACAAATATCCTAGACTTACTGGTGGTGCAATTTGGGATTGGGTTAGTCCAGGTATCGATTATACATGGAGAACAACTCCTGATGAATCATCCAACAAAATAATGGCTTCTTTAATGAACAAAGCATTATTAAAAGAGGGTAAATTCGGTCAAGCCTTGTATTTAAGTGGGCATGATGATTGGTTAGAAGTTTATAGAGATAAAGCTTTAGATATTACTGATGATAAATTAACCTTATCTTTTTGGGTAAAACCAGAAAAGTATAATGGTGATGCTTACTTTATTACAAAAGGAAATTATCAATATGGAATTTTGCAATCTAGCGATTCTAAAATTCAATTTTATGTACACACAAAAAACAAGGTTGTTATTGAGGCAGATTTACCAAATAATTGGGTTGGAAATTGGCAACATGTTTCTGGTATTTATGATGGTAAATGTATATCACTTTATATAAATGATAAAAAAGTAGCGTCAAAAAATAATACTGGTACTATTATTAATGGACCTTATGCTGTAAATATTGGGAAAACTGCCAATATTATCGACAATCATTTAGGGTATTTAACACATACAACAATAGATAATATTAGGATTTTTAACAAAGTAATTGCTATTGATGATTTAAAAAATAATAACGAATCTTTAAAAAATTCTGCTGCACTTTGGCTAGATTTTGAATCTGAAAAAGAGGAATCTCATTATTATTCTTTGGGTTTGCCAGGAAGAACTTATGGTTTGGTTTGGCCAGATAGAAGTATACAACCAGAATTATGGCAACTAAAAAAATCACCACAATTAGTAGAAATTAAAGAACAAAACCTAGTAAAAGGAGAATTAGAAGTTTTTAATCGTTTTCCGTTTACGAATTTAAACGATTTTAATGCAACTTGGGTTTTATTAGCAAATGGAGAAAAAATAGAATCAGGTTCTTTTAAAATAGATTTAAATCCTTTAGCAAAGAAAAATATAACGATTCCTTACCAAACTAAAAATTTTAAAGAGGAAACTCATTATGTGTTAATGGTTAGTTTTTTGCTTGCTGATGATACAAATTGGGCAAAAAAAGGACACGAAATTGCTTGGGAACAATTTGAGTTTCCATTTATCAAAAAGAAAACAAAAACAATTACTGTTGCTGGAATTTCTATTGAGGAAAATACTAAAAATATCTTATTTAAAGGAGATGATTTTACATACACATTCAACAAAGAAAATGGATTGCTTTCATCGTTAAATTATAAAGGAACAGAGTTTTTAAAGCAAGGTCCAAAATTTAATATTTGGCGAGCACCATTAGCAAATGAATTAGATGCTTGGGGAACATTTACGACTTCTATTGGTACTCAAAAAGAGGGTATGGGTCATAATATTGCAAACGGATGGTATTCGCTAGGTTTACATAATTTAGAAAACAAAGTTGTATCGATCGAAATTGTAAATAATGAAAGTGAAGTTGGTTTAAAAGTGATAAAAATGGCAAATAGCAATCATATTAATAATGCTGCAACAGGTTTTTTAAATACTTTTCAATATGCAATTTCTAAAAATGGAGAAATCACTTTAAAAACAAAATCGTCTGCTGAAGGAGAATTTACACATTGGCTTCCTAAAATAGGATTACAATTACAATTGCCAGATAGTTTTCAAAATATAAATTGGTATGGTAGAGGTCCTTATGAAACATATCCTGATAGAAAAACAGGTGCTAAGTTTGGCAATTATAAAACTACTGTAAAAGAAGATTATGTACCTTATATAATTCCACAAGATTATGGTAACAAAACAGATGTATATTCAACTTCTATTTCCGATAATAATGGTTTTGGACTTTTAATTAAAGGAGATCAAACCTTTAATACAAGTGCACAATTGTATGATACAGATAATATGACAAGATCTTATTATAAAAATCAACTTAAAAAAGTAGAGTATGTAACACTAAATTTAGACCACAAAGTTTCTGGTGTTGGTGGTACAGCTATTTCTATATTAAATAAATATAGAGTACTTCCTAAAGAATACGAGTTCACATTTTATATAAAACCATTTAAAAATTAACATCATTTTTATTAAAATTAAAATTTAAAAATAAAGCTTATGGTAAATTAGATTAACAATAGTAAAAATTAGAATTACACATTAATTATTAAATAAAAACAAACATTATGAAAACAAAATTATTTTTTTTATTCTTTGCGACACTTTTTTCAGTGTCATTGCAAGCGCAAAACACAATAGATATCGTTAATCCACCACCATCTGTAAATGCAGCTTCTATGGTAGATATTACTTTTAATTATACATTAGCAGTAGATGGTTATGCTTATATAAGATTTAAAAATGGTCCAGATACTGAAAATAACATCACTTTTGTATCAAAATTATTAAGTGCTGGTTCAGGAACAGAAACGTTAAGTCTTGAAATACCTGATCGTTTTGAAGGAGTAGAATTACCTTTGGGAACTGGTTATAACTATCAAGCACAATTATTCGATCATAACAATGGTTGGGCTGGTTTACATACTAAAGATTATAATGGGGTAACTTTATTAGCAGCGCTACCAAAAGCAAATGATTTAAATTTAATCAATTACCCAACAACAGTAACAGCAGGCTCTTTTGTTGATCTTACTTTTGATTATGTAACAGATAAAGCAGAGGCGTATGCTATTGTTCGTTTTAAAAATGCAGGTAATTTAACGCAAGTTCTTCAGTTGGTAACATCGGGTTCAGGAACTAAAACAGTAAGTTTAGAGATTCCAAATGAGACTTTAGGAGAAGGTTATAGTTTTCAAGTACAATTGTTTGACCATAAAGTAAGTTGGGCAGTAGCTATTGTTAGTAAAGACTATTCTGGAATTACTTTAGAAGAGGCTGTACCACCATCAAACTTAATAACATTAACTGCTCCACCAACGTCAGTTGCAGCTGGTTCAGATGTTAATATTACTTTCGATTATTTAACTGATATAGCAAACGCTCACATTTTTATTAGATTTAGAGATGCAAGCAATAATTTAACTGATGTTAATCAAATTGTTGCAGCTGGTTCAGGAACTTTAACTTTACCACTTCCAATTCCAGTAGATAAAGATGGTACAGCATTACCATTAGGAGCTGGTTACAGTTTTCAAGTACAATTGTTTGATATAGATAATAATTACAATAATATTATTTCTGATAATTATACAGGCATTACTTTAGATCCAGTACCTGCTAATACAGTAAGTATTGCAAACCCTCCAAGTACAGTTTTATTGGCATCTACAGTAGAAGTAACAGTAGATTATACAAAAGATGTAGAAAATGCTTTTATTGTTTTAAGATTTAGAGATGCTATGGGTAATGACATAGATCCATCAGTTGTATTTCCTATTACAGATAATTCAGGCCAAGTAACTTTAACTCTTGATACGCCAGCAACAGAAGGAACTCAGTATTGGTATAAAGTAGAACTTTTAGGACCTGATGCTAATGTTTTATACACAAAAAATTATTCAGGAATTACTGCTGCTACAACATTAAGTGCAGATAGCTTTAATAGTAATTTTGAGAATCTTTCAATTTTCCCTAATCCAGTTTCAGATTCATTTACTTATAAATTCGATAATACTTTAAATAACTCAACTAGTGTAGAGTTGTTTACGGTTCTTGGAAAAAGAGTTATTTCAATCGAAAAAAATAGTGATTCTTTTGGAAATAGTGGAACAGTAGATACTAAAAGTTTAAGCAAGGGTATTTATTTAGTTCGCATAACGTCTGGTAATTTACAAGAAACTAGAAAGTTGGTGAAGAATTAATACTAGCTTTAGTTTAAAGAAAAATCGTCTAAATATTAATTTAGGCGATTTTTTTTGTTAAAAAAGTTTTTAGATTAATATAAATGTGTATATTACACTTATATTTGAGTTGAGTTTCTTGTTTATTGTAATAATAAGTTAAGTAACTGATATGTTGTAGTTTGTGTGTGGGAAACTATTTGTAAAACTATTTTTTTTAAATAATTTTTCAATTATAATAGGAGATATTTCAGATTATTGTATTTTTTTTAATAAAAATTCAGACATATCATAAACAAACAGCTAATAGCTTTTAAAATAAAATAAAATAAAAATAATTAAATATTATGAGTACAAAATTATACTTTTTATTCTTTGCAATCTTTTTTTCAGTGTCATTTCATGCACAGAATTCAATAGAAATTGTGAATCCACCAGCTTCCGTAAATGCAGATTCAAAAGTAGATATTACTTTTAATTATACTTTAGAAATACCTGGCTATGCTTATATTAGATTCAAAAACGGACCAGATACTGCAAATAATATTACTTTTGTTTCGAAGCTATTAAGTGCAGGTTCAGGAACAGAAACATTAAGTTTACCAATACCTTTAGAATTTGAAGGAGCTGTTTTACCTTTGGGAGAAGGGTATAACTATCAAGCTCAACTTTTTGATCATAATAATGGTTGGATAGGTTTAGATACAAAAGATTATTATGGAGTAACTTTATTAGCAGCACTGCCTAAAGCAAACGACTTAATTTTAACCAGTTATCCAACAACAGTTAATGGTGGTTCTAACGTAAATATTACTTTTGACTATACAACAGATAAAGCGCAAGCTTATGTAGTTGCACGTTTTAGAAATAATAGCAATTTAACGCAGGTTCTTCAATTAATAACTGCTGGTTCTGGTACAAAAACAGTGAGTCTTCCAATACCTGAAGAAACCAATGGTTCTGCATTACCTTTAGGTGTAGGCTATGGTTATCAGCTACAGCTTTTTGATCATACAGCTCCTGGAGGTTGGAATAGTGCCATAGTTAGTAAAGATTATAATAATGTTGCTACTTTAGAGGCTCCTTTGCCTCCACCAAACGCTATAACAATTGTAAACCCACCAACAACAGTAATAGGTGGTAGAATGATTGAGTTTGAATTAGAGTATAGAAAAGATATTCCAACAGCTTATGCTTTGATAAGATTTAAAGGACCAACTGGAGATTTAGAACAAGCATTTAAAACAGTTACTGATAATGAAGGTACTGTAAAAGTGAGTGTTTTATCTCCAGAAACAGGAGGAACCAATTATAGTTTACAAGCTCAGTTATATACCACTGGTTGGAGCGAACTAGATACATATAATTTTTCTGGGATTACAGTAGAAGAATATGTTCCAAGTGGAGAAAATACTTTAGAGATTGTTAATACATCAACAGATCCTATAAATAATGGTAGTTTAAAAAAAGTAAGCGTTAAATATAATT
>Ga0115565_10003075_pt1 | contig 12075 bp, 12 predicted proteins | sample COGITO_mtgs_1105_FD_87199 | JGI IMG/M metagenome (GOLD analysis project Ga0115565, IMG submission 87199) | Pelagic marine microbial communities from North Sea - COGITO_mtgs_110530 | ecosystem: Environmental > Aquatic > Marine > Epipelagic | place: Germany:Helgoland, sampling site Kabeltonne... | reverse complement strand
TGATTATTATAAAGACGTTGAAAGAATTTGAATAGTCTTAATACTTTTGATGTAGTTAAGATCAAAAAATAAAAAAGGGGAAAACGTTAGTTTTCCCCTTTTTGTTTAAGACGCATTTCAAGTTACATACATCCTGCTTCTTCCATTGCTTGATAGAGTGGAGCAAGTTGTTCGTCTGTCACTCCAGGTTGATCTGCAAATGCATCTAAATACCAGTTGTAAAATTCACACTGATTGAAATAGAATGCGATTATTAATGCTAATCCTATTAAAGACAGAATGAGCGATATGATAGACACCGTTTTTGCAGTTTTCATTGCCTTTCCATTACTATAAAGCTCTTGATTTTCATTGTATTTTTTCAATTCCTTAGAAGCGATCACGAGCGCTATAATAGCAGCAACTGTCCCGAGTCCATAAGCGCAGCAACATAGAAACCCTACAACGGATAAAATATAGACTGCAGTTGTGTTTAATTTTTGCATGAGGTTTGGTTTATGATTGATGTAAATATATGGATTGTATAAATATTTGAAAATAAAAAGGGAAAGCGTGAGCTTTCCCTTTTTAATGAAATTATAGATGGTGTTATTACATGTCTGTTTCTGCTTGTGATCTCATTTGATCTATCACTTCTTGTGGCACACCTAAAGATTCCATTGTTTCAATAGACTGCTCGAGACGCTCTTCTTCAGAAAGAGCAACGTATTGGTACGCAGTATAAGCTGCCATGATACCAGATAGAATTAAAGCAACTAGCGCTACAGTTTTTGCGGTTTTCATTGCTTTTCCATTAGAATATTGTTCTGGATTTGCAGCTAATTTTTTTAATTCTTTAGTCGCGATGAAAAAAGCAATCAGGGAAGCGATAAATCCGATCCCATAAAAGCAGCAACATAGAAATCCGACAATGGATAGGATGTAGACTGCGGTAGTGTTCAATTTTTGCATAATGGTTGGGTTGTTTAGGTAAATGAAATTTTGATAATGTAACTAGTTATTATTGTACCAATGGTTAAAATGGTTGCCCACAGTTTAATCTTTTCACTGTAGGTGATGGTTACAAACATATCAAAAATAAGAAAACCCAACAGGAAAACGATGGGTAATAATGCAGGGTACATTAAAAAAGAATTTAAAAGGTCTCCATGTACTAAAAGAGAAATGGACCGCTGGATACCACATCCAGGACAGTCCATTCCTATTAATTGCTTAGTCATACATGGCAGCATCCAGCTGTCATCTGTAACTATGAACATATTTTTTTAATTTGAAATACTCACTTTAGTAGCCATTTCTTCATCATCACGAGTGGTTACTTTGACAATATATATTCCCGTAGAATAAGATGACGTTTTGAAAGTATACTCATCATTAATTTCCTTAGGATTTTGTTGAGCAACTAATCTACCTGCAAGATCATAAACACTGATGTTAGCGACATTCTTGCTTGTCAAGTTTCCTACGGTCAATAAACGTTGACCATTGTTTTGGAAAATATTAAAAGCGTTTTCTGCAATTACATCATCATTGCTCAAGGTTGACTTCTCTTGAAATACTATTTCGTAGCGATCTTTTATTTCACCTTTACCAGTATTAATTTTAAATTTATCATTTAAAATATCGTGATATGTATCAGTTACTTTATCATGAATTAGAATATTTTGAGTATCAAAATTTTCGAATCCAGTCACATAAATTTCAAAAGTTGCATTGTTAACAGCAGACTTCAAAGCAAGTGGAATAGCTGTATCATCAGTAATGTTTGGAACAGTCTGTATAATAGCTTGTCCACCTTCGACTGGCATGTAAATATCTGTAGCGACACGATTAGCATTATTACTTCCATCTTTTCCCCAATCCCAACCATAAGTAGCGTCATCACCAAACGCTAATATCATTGTACGATTGTAACGTGAATTGATGAAAGTATTAAATCTAAATTTAGGTCTTACATTAGGTGCCTGTGCATTCGCAGTCTGATCATTGCCAGAAGATGGCGCGGCTTTGAAAATACTACTTTCTAAATTTTCAACTTGATATGCCCTGTGACTGTTTTTGAAAGTTACAGTTCCCGACGATCCATCATCTGGAAAACCTGGTATTGCTGGAGTAGCGCTAGGATCTGCTATAGTTCTTTGAATAACAAACCCTTGACCAATAGCGGCATATCTTCTTGTAGGTGTAATACCTACTGGTGCTGTAATGCCACCAGAACCAACGTTTGCGCCTGTCGGTGTCCCGTCGGCATTATAAGTGGTAAATGTAGCATCTGTATACATTCCATCGCCCATTCCAACGGCATCAGGAACATATGTACCGTAACCGCCTACATATTCCTGTAAAATATGAGTTGTTGATTGTGAATCCCAAAAAAATAATTCTCCATCGATTTTACCAGAATTATCAATATCATTCATGAAAAGTTTCAAATCAAGAGCAGAAGGATATGGGTTTCCAACTAGAGAAAAGTCACCATTTTTAACGCCAACTTCAATATCACCGCTGTTTGGAATTCCTCTAAAGTCGTATCGTTGTCCAAATCCTCCTGAAGGTGATGTTTCTAAATTAACTCCAGAATCGAGTATGACACCTTTCATGGTAAAACCATAACCAGTACCGATGGCATCTGTGGAAGACTGAAAAGCTTTCCATCCAGAATAGCCTCCGCCTCCGCCAGCTCCTGCACCTACACTATTATAACTATACAGCCATCGTGAGGCGATTTCAAGATATTTTGTTACAGAAGGATCTTTTGGATCCATAGGATCCGAAAGATTATCAAACTGCTGGATATCCGTTCTACCATCGCGTACATTCGGCGATAATATTGAGGCTGGAAGCGCGTCTATAACTAGATCTGTTTCAAAATCAAAAGTTTCCATTAATGTCGGAAAGAAGATTTGAGTGTTTTTAAAACCTCCATTTTCTCCTGCTCCTGGTTCACTTACTGGTGAAGACCAATAATTGTATGTGAAGTTATTTGCATCTCCTTCTTGAAACACAGAAAACGTACCTGACCCATCATTCTTTTGAAATGGATCTGTAGCGTCAGTTACAGGATCACCTTGTCTCAATTGCGCTTCATCGCGTAAATAGAATGCTGATCCGTCCGTGTGATTAGCAGGATCGGGATCTGTAGTATCACCTGCATCTCTGAGAATAATACCTTTAGTTACAAAAATGTTTGTCCCTTTAGAATAAATAAAGGCATCGTTATTTACTTGAACCTGAGCTATTCCAGCGGTAGCTAGAAGTGCGGTTAATATCGTAAGTGTAATTTTTTTCATAAGGAAAATATCTACTTGTTACAAAAATATACTCTTTAAAGGAGTATAATGGTTAATTTTAAAAACTATTAGTCGTCTCTACTTTAACATCGGCAAAATACATATAAATACGATGAGTAATACATCAAAACAGCTTTTTAACGGTATTTTAATCCTTTTAGGCTCTTCATTATTAGCTTATTCCCTTGCAGTTACTGATGTTGACGTCTATGTGCAGATCGTCGGATTAATTATATTGATGGTCGGTGCGTATAGAGCTAGTTCTCATTGGGCAAAACATAAAAATGATCATTTAGATGAGTGATAAATTTACAAAGGGCGATCGCGTGCTTGTCCTGGATGATGATATGAGTGGCGTGGTAGCTTTCGCGAAAGCGAAACAAATAACCATCACCACAACAGACGAGATTGAATTAACTTTTCATGAGAAAGAACTAATTCTTGACCAGCGATTTAAGGTGAGTAACGTCGTCCCAAAAAGCGAACCAGAGCCTAAGAAGTCAAAACGACGCATTCAATCCCGCAAGAAGGCTGCGTTTATTCCCGCGGTGGAAATTGATTTGCATATCCATAACCTTACTGATAATCAACGAGGCATGGATAATTATGATATGCTCAATTTACAAATTGACGTTGCTCGAAATAAGATTGAATGGGCACACAGCAATAATATTCCTAAACTTGTTTTTATACACGGTGTAGGTGCAGGTGTGCTTAAACAAGAGTTGGATTTTTTGTTTGATCGCTATGAGTATCTCAAATATTACGATGCAAACTTTCAGAAATATGGAAAAGGAGCTACCGAGGTTTATCTATTCCAGAATACAAAGTAACTATTCTGGAGCAACAAAAGCTGGCGTTAAAACAAGTTGGTATTCTTCTCTAATGAAAGTTCCAAAATTGCTGACATCTTCAAAGTCATCAAAAACGATGGTGCCATTTTCCTTTACTAACGTCAGGCGAGGTATTTGAATTTCAATAATTGGGATTCTATTGTATTGATGTTCTCTAAAGCTATCAATTGCTGGCGACACGGCAACGTTAACAGCTGGATTTAAATAGTCAGGCATGGAGGTATTGTTGGTAAAGTCATTGGAAGGATCAAAGTCCCTGTTTGCATCTTCCTGTATCGTAAAAATCCCATCGCCATCATCATCATTATCAAGGTAATCTGGAATTCCATCAATATCAGAATCTCTTGCTGTCGATATCTGTCCATCTGTACCTATTATGACGCCTTCATCTCTAGTAAGTACATTGTCGCCATCGTCATCTTCATCTATTTTATTGGGTAATCCATCACCGTCTGTATCTAATATGTTGCCGTCTGTATCTAGCAAAGGTTCCAAATAGTTTGGTATACCGTCGCTATCACTATCTAGTTCATCATCTTCTTGATTATTTAAGGCTGCTGTAGAGGTCAATACTTGATTAGTCACTATAAGCCTTACTTCTCCAGCCGTTGAAGTAAGTACATCAATAGCGCGAGGTGATGTAGGCGGCAGTAGGCTACAAAAATATTCATCGCCTGGTGCACCATCGTATTTTCTATATTCTACTTGATTTGTAGATGCTAGTGAAAAAGATAGATAAGGATTTGCCACCGTGCTGTCCACATTAAAAAAATCTACACTGGCAGTTACCTGAACGCTAATACTCTCAAAGTCTATTACATCGGACTTATAAAAGAGATAAGTTCTATTTCCAGATGTATCGCCAGGTAAGCATGCCTGAACATCGATATCTGCAAAAGAAAGATCTTCAACAAGAATATCGCCATCATCACAAGCAATAAATAAGACTGTAATAAAAAGGAATATAGCTTTCTTCATAAAATCAAAGGTAGTATATCATTTAAATATCGCGATGCAGTTTATTGTACCTTAAACTTTTATTTTTGCAACATGAAACAAGTCTATCTTGATAATGCCGCTACTACCCAAATGCGCCCAGAAGTCGTGTCGCGCATGGTAGAGGTTATGTCAACCATTCACGGTAATCCTAGTTCAACGCACAGTTATGGTCGCAGCGCAAAATCGTTGATAGAAACTGCACGCAAGAACATTGCAAAACAATTGAACGTCACCGCGGCCGAAATTATTTTTACCTCTGGCGGTACCGAGGCTGATAATCTCGCGATTCATAGTTGCGTGCGCGACCTTGATGTCAAGCGTATTATTACTACGGGAATAGAGCATCATGCTGTAGTCTACATCGTGGATTATTGTAAGGAAAAATATGGAACTACCGTGGAGCACGTAAAACTTCAAGAATGCGGTACACCTAACTATCTGCATCTAGAGCAATTGCTTAGTGAGTCTGACGAGAAAACACTGGTTTCTCTCATGCATATCAATAATGAGATAGGTAATCGCTTAGATATCGATAGAGTTGGAGCGTTGTGTAAAAAATACAATGCATTATTTCACAGCGATTGTGTGCAATCCATAGGACATTATGAGATGGATCTAGCGGCTACACCAGTTGATTTCACCGCAGTTAGCGCTCATAAATTTCATGGTCCTAAAGGTGTAGGTTTTGCATTTATACGCAAAGGCACTGGACTTAAACCGTTAATTTTAGGAGGTTCGCAAGAACGCGGCATCAGAGCAGGAACTGAAAGTGTTCACAATATCGTTGGGATGGACCTTGCGATGCAATTGGCATACGAAAACCTAGAAAGTGATCGAGCATACATTAAAGACTTAAAAGAATATTTTAAAAGTTCGCTCGAGGCGAAAGTTGCCGGCGTCAAATTCAACGGTACATGTGGCGATAGTGCTAATTCCACCTACACGCTTTTGAATGTTTGCCTACCATGTCCAGCAGATAAAGCTGCCATGTTATTATTCAATCTTGACCTCAAAGGAATAGCCTGTTCAAAAGGAAGTGCTTGTCAAAGCGGTAGCCAAAAAGGTTCCCACGTGCTTTCACAAATTCTCAATGATGAAGATCTTGATAAACCAAGTCTTAGATTTAGCTTCTCGATTTATAATACTAAAGAGGAACTGGATTATGTAGTAGATGTTTTGAAAGAGTATTTGGAAAGTGTCAAGAATTAAAATTAGTATATGTTCTATATTTAAAAAGTCTTATAATTTTGTTAGCGAATACAATCGAAAAAATATTTACTCTATTTATTATAATTTTTTTCAGCTCTAATTGTTTTTCACAACAGTCAGATACTTTACAGTACGAAAGATATTATAAGATTTCACTTGCAGGAAGACCCCAAACAATTTTACTCGTTCAATTAAATGATGATAGCTTCAAGGGATATCTATTAACGGAGCTTGATTATTCAAGTCGAAAGGTAAGATTCACAAAAAATAGAACTTGGAGGTCAGTTAAAAGATTTGTTTACAATCAAACTGAATTTCTTAGGAAAAAAGAAATTGAAAAAGAAATTATTGATTCTTTGGTAATAAAATCAGATTTAGCAGAAACGTTATTCATGAATTTGAAGGGTAATAACATCGAAAATATTGGTGATTGTAGAATTCAAAAAAACTGTATAACTTTTTTAGATAGTGATTATACTTCCTTTGAGATCAAAAATAATGAAGTTTATAGAACTTATGGTTTTGAAGAATTATATTCAGCTAAAGAGGTGCAGTATTTAGAAACCGCGCCTAATAATAGAGTGCAAGCTCAAGAAATTTTAACAATTCTAGACAAAGAATTGAATTTCAAAGAGACATTCTATAATACGATTGATAGATTGCCAGAAGGATCATACTCATATTTTAGTGGTTATTCTGTCATATCGAGAAATAGCTCAAAGAAAAAATAAAGTTTCAAACGATTCTTTCGAGTAGTAAGTAAAAAATTCACTTCTGAAATCTATATTATTTTAGAGATCTTAATTTGTAGGAGTCTGGAAATTTGAATAATCCAGAATAAAAATAAACTTGTAGATCTTTACAGATTGTGGCAGAATCGTATTAGAATTAAAATCTAGCCACAATCCTTAAGTTAAGAACTCGCGGCGTCAAAAAATTTGGTATTGCAATCTGGCGACTAGATGCGATATCACGTACCCAAATGTTAGTGATGCTATTCTGGTTATCAAACATATTGTACAGCTCTGCACCTATGTAGAACTCGTCAAAGTTTGCGAAGGTTTTACTGTCATTTTTATCATCCTTAAATACATAATTGATCCCAATATCTGCACGTCGATAATCCCGCAAACGAAATTGAAAGTCATAAGGATCTGCATAATTAGGTGAGCCGCCAGGTAATCCAGTATTATAAACCAGATTCAAATACATACGCAATTGCGGCATGTTAGGAACATAATCCTGAAACAACATGGCAAATTTCAATCGCTGGTCTGTTGGTCTGGAGATAAAACCGCGATCATTGAGATTTTCTTCTGTTTTCAAATAACCTGCAGAAATCCAGCTTTCAGTTCCTTTAATAAACTCACCGTTCAATCTTAGATCTAGACCGTAGGCATAAGCCTTTGCATCGTTGTTAGCGCGATAACGTATTCTTACGTTTTCCAGCGTGTATGTGTTTACATCACTAAGATTTTTATAGTAAGCTTCACTCGTTAACTTGAAAGGTCTATCGTTCCAATCAAAACTCCAATCGTTCCCTAGAACAAAATGAATTGATTTTTGAGCCTTTACATCAGGATTTACAGAGCCATCTTCATCGCGCAACTCACGATAAAAAGGCGGTTGATGATAAACTCCCGTAGAAAAACGGAAGAGCATATCTGTTTCTTGCCAGGATGGTTTTATTGCAAATTGTCCGCGTGGTGAGAAAACGGTCTGGTTAGTGTCCTCAAATGCATCGCCACTAACTGTCCAGTTATGTACTCGTGCTCCAATGTTCCAGAAGATTTCACTGTCGCCCAGGTAGCCGCGGCTGCTGTATTGTCCATATGCTTGCACTCTAGAAACTTGCACCTCGTTATTTGCTCTTATGGATAGAAATGGAACCAATGGTGATGTAAATGGAGTATAAGGCTCATCATTTCTAAAGCCGCTATTAGGAGGTCGCACGCTAAAACCTGCACTGTCGACGACGGTGTATTCTCGCACACGATCGCGTATATCTTCAATATTTGCCTTGATTCCCCAATCTAGCTGATTCTTAGAATTTCCTTCCTTGTCAATAACAAAAGTCCCGCGATGCTCTATCGTCGCGATCAATGCGTCTAGATCATTACGCCCATGTTCCAATTCAGAACCTATTCCCGTGACAAAATCCACTTGTCCAAAATCGCGACTACCTATATCTGTATTAGGACTTCCTAAACCGTATTGAGCAAGAATATCAAAATGTTCCTGTTCTTGAGTCAAGTAAACACTTGAGATTAAACGTATGTTCAATTGCTCATTAACGTCATAACTCGCTTTTATAGCGCCAAAATACGTTTCATACTGATCCTCTTCCTGACCTTGATAATCAATAACAACAGCAATAGGTTCTTGAATAGTTCCAAAATTGGTCTGCCTGTCTTCAGGTTCAAAATCATAACTATTGACGGCAATATTCCCTAAGAAACCTAACTCAAGTTTTGGACTTACTCTATAAGTAATATACGTTTGTGCGTCAAAGAATCTCGGGACGGCATTGGCTTGTGTTTCTCTAGAGTTGATAAAAAGACTATTGTCTCTATAGCGCAATCCTGCTGTTGCTGTTAACGCTTTCTCGAAAGCGGTTCCCTCAACAAACGCACTTGCACCTAACAAACTAGCGTCTACTCCAGCGGCAAAATCAGTTGGTCGGCGGTATTCAATATCTAAAACAGAGCTCAACTTATCGCCATATTTTGCTTGAAAACCACCAGCGCTGAAATCCACACTGCGCACTAGATCTGTATTCACAACGCTCAAACCTTCTTGCTGGCCGCTGCGTATAAGGAAAGGTCTGTAGACCTCAATCTCATTGATGTAGACCAGATTCTCGTCATAATTGCCACCACGAACAGCATACTGTGTGCTCAATTCATTGTTATTATTCACGCCAGGCAGCGAGAGTAAAATATTTTCAACTCCAGGCTGTGCGCCCGGAATTTTCCTAATAATCGATGGGTCAATGACAGTTATACCGCTAAATTCTCTATCTGTAGTGGTATTGATGACAACTGTTCCTAGTTGTTCTGCACTCATGTTGAGCACAGGATTCAATTCTAAAATCTCATCTCGTTTTAGTATGAGATTTCTGATAAAAACACTCTTATAAGAAATGCTGGAGAATTTAAGTTCTAGCAATGTGTTTGCTGGTACTCTTAGTTGATAATAACCATTTTCATTAGTTGTAGTTCCAGTGGTGGTATCTAAAATACTGACATTGACGCTAGATAACGGCTCGTTATTTTCATTTAGGACAACACCTTGAATGGTTGCATTTTGGGCTGTAGCTATATAAGCAAATGCAGTAAAAAGAAGTAGAAATAGATTTTTCAATAGGGTAGATTATTCCTTTCGTTTGAAAGTAGCTTCAAATTTAGTGCTATTTCCCACATTGTCTGTAGCGATGACGATGAGCTCATTTTCAGTGTCTGTGATAACACCATCTTCAAAGTAATGAGTAAGCATATCTGTCTTGTAATCGTATTCCATCAGAATGAACTTACCGTTCACCGTTGCGCGATAGGCATTGATGCCAGTATCCTTATCATCAATCTTTAATTTCAAGGTTGTATTCTTGCTTATCCATTGGCCATCTTTGAAATTTACGGGTACGATGGTTGGGTCTTTAGTGTCTTTACGTACCGCATAAGTTCCTAGTATTCTGGTAAATGCTGTTAATGTATTGCCTTTCAATCTTGAGGATACATGATAGGCTGCGCCCCATGATGTAATTCTCGCAATGTAATATTTGTTGAGGTCGTCACCAGACTTACCACCCATATCATAGTTGATGACAATATTTTTATGCAGTGGCACTGCATCATGATGAACCTTAAGTGTGTCAGAACTTTGTTTTATGTTTAGAAAGACATCCTCATAAAGTGATCCTTTTGGAATAGTCAAGGTAAATGCGCCTAATGTGGTCGAGTAGGTTTCATTATGAGCTATCAAAGTCGATCCTGTAGTATCTTCAAATTTCAAATTTTCAACTTTAGCTTCGTTCGAGATATCCATGACGATTTCACTTTCATTGCCTTTAAAATCTTTTATAGATACTTGATAGATGTGTTTACTTCCAGGATCATAGAGTTGTAGCTTACCATTATTCGTGGAGTTTCCATATAAACTTAACGGGCTACCATCAGGAATATATAATCTGGAAATTCTGCTTTTTGAAGTTTTGAAATGTTCATAATCAATCATTTGATTAATATACCTAGTCTCGTCAAAAGAATACCGGTCAAAAGTCATTTCAAAATTAGGACTACCATTAAAGGATGTTTTTATTTCATAAACTCCATTTTGATTATTTGCCGCGTCTAATCTATCGTTAGTATTTACACCTAATCCTATCTCACCATAACCAGAAAAAGGTTCTACTTTAAATTTATTTCCTTGTAACGGAATAACTCTAAGTAATTGTGCTTCATTTTTACCATTGATAGTGGACTCTTTATTTAATGGATAAGCCTTTACTTGTTTTACAAGCGGTGCTCGAGAATCTGGTAAATCAATACCAAAGAGCATTGCATTCATAGGTCTTGCCGCACCGTCGCGTATTTCAAAGTGCAAGTGAGGACCACCACTACCGCCAGAATTACCGCTGTAAGCGATAACTTCACCTTTATCAACCCTTAAATCTAGATCGCCAGGATAGAGTTGAATTTCATAGCTCTCTTTTTCATATTGCTGTTTCTTGACATAAGCCTCTATTCTAGGACTAAAGTTTTCAAGATGAGCATACACAGTAGAGTAACCGTTAGGATGCGTTATGTAAATTGCTTTACCATAACCAAAATGTTCGATCTTGATTCGGCTCACATAACCAGAAGCTGCTGCATAGACTTTAGCACCAGTTCTTTGATTTGTTTTAATATCAAGACCGCTATGAAAATGATTGGAGCGCAACTCGCCAAAAGTCCCACTTAATTTGAGCTCAATGTCAAGAGGATGCTGGAAATAATCCTGTGGAAGATCTTTGATAGTTTGGCTTTCGCCAAAGCGAACTAACGATAAACATAGGAACAGGAAAATGAAATACTGTTTTTGCATAATCTAAATATATGGTGTGCAAGGTGTACAACAAAAGGTTTTCAAACTTTGTTCCATAAATATTTGATTTATCTAGATGGAAAGTTAGTTTTGTAGGAACCGCATTTAATTTGCCGCCATGTCAAAGCTTTTGAATACAATTGATCAGATTGAGCTCAAGGTCAAGGCGTTAATTGAAGAAAATAAGCGATTACAACAGGAACTTGGCAATAAACAAGAGACGTTTGTAAAGCTGGAAGAGCAATTAATAGAAGCTAACCAGACCATCAAAGAAGGTCAGGAAGCGATTGAAGTACTCAAAACGGCAAATGCGATGCTAGGTAGTGATGAATACAAAACAAAAACAAAACTCAAGATCAATGCACTGGTTCGAGAAATCGATCAATGTATTGCACAATTAGCATAAATTGGAAGGTAAACTCAAAATAAAAATTTCTATTGCAGACAGAGTTTATCCTCTAACCATCGATCCTTCTCGAGAAGAAGGATTACGCAAAGCAGCAAAAAGTATAGAAGCCATGATCAAGCAGCTAGAACAAAGTTAGGCCGTGCGTGATAAACAAGATGTACTTGCCATGTGTGCCTTACAATTTGCGGCTAGATCTGAGCAATATACTATTGATAAGAGTGACGATAACGTA
>Ga0115565_10003066_pt1 | contig 12101 bp, 13 predicted proteins | sample COGITO_mtgs_1105_FD_87199 | JGI IMG/M metagenome (GOLD analysis project Ga0115565, IMG submission 87199) | Pelagic marine microbial communities from North Sea - COGITO_mtgs_110530 | ecosystem: Environmental > Aquatic > Marine > Epipelagic | place: Germany:Helgoland, sampling site Kabeltonne... | reverse complement strand
TAAAGTAGTACGTTTTCAAGTTGAATATAATAGGTAAACATATTTTTAATCACATATTTGTTTGTTATTTAAGTATTTAAAAAAAAAAATTAAATTAGTAAATGGTTCGTATTTTAATAAATAATCGTTTTTTTTTTGTAAAAAAAAATATTTCAATTTTAGAAGCTTGTAAATTTATAGGTATTAAAATCCCACGTTTTTGTTTTCATGAAAATTTGTCTATTGCTGGTAATTGTAGAATGTGTCTTGTAGAAACAGATAAAGCTCCCAAGCCCGTTGCGGCTTGTGCCGCGCCTGTTATGGATAATTTGTCTATTATTACAAAAGGTCCACGTGTTTTAAAATCTCGTGAAAATGTTTTAGAAATTTTATTATTAAATCACCCTTTAGATTGTCCTATTTGTGATCAAGGAGGAGAGTGTGATTTACAAGATCAAGCTCAAATTTACGGAACTCGTGTTAGTCGAGCTTATATTAATAAGCGAGGTGTTGAAGATAAATATTGTGGTGTTTTAGTAAAAACGATTATGAATCGTTGTATTCATTGTACTCGTTGTATTCGTTTTGGAATTGAGATTTGTGGTACTTTTTCTTTAGGTACACTGAATAGAGGTACAAATACTGAAATTGGTAACTATATAAGTAAAATTTCAAATTCACCTATTTTATCTAATGTCGTTGATTTATGTCCTGTTGGGGCTTTAACTTTAAAAACCTCAGCTTTTGTATCACGTCCATGGGAGTTAAAATCTTTAGAAAGTGTTGATTTAACTGATGGATTAGGAAATAATATTTATATTAATTATAAGGAGTTAGATGTTGTAAGAGTTAATCCAAAAAAAAATAAAAATTTAAATGAATCTTGGATTTCTGATAAAGGACGTTTTGCTTTTGATTCATTATCAAATCATCGAGTTGAAGGTAAGGCAGCTTTATCATATCCAAATTTTAAAAAAGTTGTTTCATTTTTAAATGGTACTCAAAGTTTATTTTTAATTAATAAAGAATTAAGTGTTAAAGAGTTAAATTTACTAAAAAAATTAAACTTTTTAAGTAAGAATAAATTAAAAGTTAAAGTTCTTTCAAATGAAAAAAAAAAATCTAATTATTATTTATGGGGTTTTAATAGTAAAATTTCAAAAATTACTTCTTTAAATAGTAAAGTTTGTTTTTTTTTATCTAGTAACATCGATGTTGAAGCTTCTTTATTAAATATTCGTTTGCGAACTAAATTTTTAATTAATGAGTTAAACTTTTATTCATTTGGTAATTTTATGAGCTCTACATATTCAACTTTATTTGTACGTTTTGGTGTTTCTGAAGTAATTTCTTTATTTGGAAGTAAAAATAAAATAGTTTCTAAATTATTTTTAAAATCAGTAAATCCTATGATTATTTCTGGAAAATCATTAATGGATCGTGTTGATTCTAGCAGCTTAGAATTTTTTTTAAAAAAAAATTCGAGTGTTTTAAATTATACAATTCATACTAAAAGTAATGAAGAAAGTATTAATTATTTAAATATTAATTCGTATAATAATAAAACAGTAGAATCAGCAAAAAATTTATATTTTTTAAATTTAGAAGATAGCTTAAATTTACGTAAAATAGCTATTAATAATAATAAAGAATGTATTAATTTTGCTAGTCATAATTCTAAATTAATAGAATATACTTCATCAACTGTTTCAGTTTTAGTTCCGCAAGAAACTGGAGGGCTATTTTTAAATTTAGAAAAACGTCCACAATTTGTAGTACCTTTAGAAATTAAAAAATCTTGGGGTGTTATTTCATTTGAATCTTTTTTTACTGCATTAATTGAAATTATTAGTAAAGAATTAAAATTTCCTGGGAATTTTGTTGATAATCGTAATAATTTAGAATCTGTTTTTAATGAAATATTATCAAATTCTAAGTTATTTTCACCATCATCATTTTTATTTAATTTAGTTAATAATACTAAAAATATTTCGTTGATTAATTTTAAATATAGTTCATATCCATTTAAATTAATTATTGAAGATTATTTACGCACAAATAATTTTACAAAATATTCTAATGTATTATTAAACCGATCTCGTGAAATTCGCAAGTTAGAAAAAACTTTTTCTGTTTAATTTAATTTAAATCTATTTTATAGGCACTTAAATTACTCGTGTGGGATTATTCATATATTACTTATTAGATTAATCTCATGAAATCCGTAAGTTAGAAAATACTTTTTTTATCTAATTTTTAATTAGATTAATAAAAAAGCATTATATTTTAAAAATTAAATTATGAAATCTAATCAATTTTCACACTTTTCAAATTTATTCGTATTAGTAATAATTTGTTCATTTTCATTTTCTCTTTTTTGTGATGCTGCTGTTAATTATCAATTGTCAATTCAAGATCCTGCAACTAATTGCTTAGAATGGATGGCAAATTTTTATGACTTAATAATGGCAGATTTAGTTTTAGTTTTAGCTGTAATTTTTTTTTTAATTATAACTTTATTAACTGATTCAATACATCATAAAAATTCAAATTCTTATTTTAGCCATTCACAAAATTTAGAAATTTTTTGGACTATCGTTCCTGCTTTAATTTTATTAAGCATCGCATATCCATCATTTAATCTTTTATATTCTTTAGATGATTTAACTGACCCAGTTTTAACTGTGAAAATAGTAGGTCATCAATGGTATTGGTCATATGAATTTTTAGACTTAGATTTTCAAGCTCGTGAATTTGATTCTTATATGGTTCCTACTGAAGATTTAATTTTAGGTGAATTTCGTTTATTAACAACCGATAATCAATTAACATTACCTAAATCAGTTCCAATTAAACTATTAATTACATCTGCTGATGTTTTACATAGTTGGGCTGTTCCATCATTTGGGATTAAAGTTGACTCATGTCCTGGTCGTTTAAATGAAGCTTCTCTTTATGTTAAACGTTCTGGTTTATACTTTGGTCAGTGTAGTGAAATCTGTGGTGTTAATCATGGTTTTATGCCTATTATGGTAAAAATTAATTCTGTTGACGAGTGGGTATCTAAATCTTTACCAGAATCATTGCCAAGCTCTAAGTTATTTTTAGCAAAAAAATAATTTATGGTTAATTCTAGTTCTAAATCTTTTTTATTTTATACATCTTTAACAAAAAAATCGTTGCACAATTATAAAAATTATATTTCATCTTTATTAAAAAAAAATAAAAATGATTTTAAAATTGTGTCATTACCAGTAAAAAAAAAAAAAAAAAAAAAAAAAAAATATCAAAAATAAAAAAAAAAAAAAAAAAAAATTTAAAATTAATTTAAAAATTTTGTAATTACAATTAAAAAAAAAAAAAAAACAATATTAAAATCTCCACATGTAACAAAAAAAGCAAAAGAAAGTTTTGAGTTAACTTTTTTTAAATTTGTTGTTATTATAGATTTTAATAATAAACTATTAAAACTATTACGTAGTAACGTACCTAATACAATGCATTTAAAGTGTGTTATTACTTCATAACTTACTTTAATTTTATTTTAAATTTATGAATTCTTCATTTATGTATTTTAGTCCTTTTGAGCAATTTGTTATTACCCCTGTTATTCCTGCAAATTTATTTATTTTAGGTCAGCAATTAAATATCATGTCTTTACCTGCTATTGATTTTACAATATCAAATGTGACTGTTATTTTTTTCATTATTTTTTCTGTTGCTACTCTTGTTATTAAGGTAATAAAAAGCCCTGTAAATGGAACTTTTTATGCAATGCCTACTTCATTAGAAAGCCACTTTCATTTAGGATATTTAGCAATTCAAGCAACTTTACAAAAACATGTTCATGTTAAATATTACCAACAAGTAGTATTTCCAATAACATTTGCATTAGCGATTTTTCTATTACTTTTAAATTTAGCTGGTAATTTCCCTATTTTTATGAGTTTAACTAGTCAGTTTGCTGTTATTAGTGCTTTTTCTTTACCATCTATTTTTGGTATTTTTTTTTGGTTAGCTTATGATCGCGAATTAACTTTTTTTCGTTCTTTTCATGCTCCTGGAATGTCTCGTACTTTAGGTGTTGCTTTATTTCCAATTGAACTTTTAACTTATGTAATGCGACCTGTAAGTATTATTTGTCGACTATGTGCTAATATTATGTCTGGACACGTTATTATGAAAGTTATTTTACAATCACTTTTTAGTCTTCCAGGTGTAAAAGCATTTAGTTTTGTTGCTTCATTTTGGGTAGGTGTGATTTTATCATTTTTATTTCCATTATTACTTTTAGAATTAGCAGTTAGTGTAATTCAGGTATATGTATTCCTTGTTATGTTTTGTATGTTTTTAGCTGATACATTTGGTCACCATTATCGTCACTAATTTTTTCTTTTTTCTTTTTTAGTATATTATTTATTATAAATTCTTATGGCTACTAGAAATCAATTACTAACTTCTTTTCGAGTTCACAAAATTGTTAAAAAAAAAACACCAGCATTAAATGGAAATCCACAAGTAAAAGGTAGTTGTGAAAAAGTTTTTACACGTAGTCCTAAAAAACCTAACTCTGCATCTCGAAAAGTAGTGAAATTAGAAATTAGATCTAATAAATTTATCGAGGCTTATGTTCCTGGTGAAGGTCATAATTTGCAATCTTTTGCTGTAGTTCTTATTAGAGGTGGTAGAACACCAGATTTGCCTGGGGTTAAATATAAATTAATACGAGGTAAATATGATTTTGACGGATTAGTTGGTCGAAAAACAGCACGATCTCAATACGGAACAAAAAAAGAAAAAAAATAATTCTTTTTTAAAAATATTTTTATGAGTACTTTATTTTTTATACTTTCAACAATTTGTTTAATGGTTTTTCTTTTAATTTCAGTTGCATATTTTACTCATGCAGAACGAAAAATTTTAGGTGCAGTTCAGCGCCGTCGTGGTCCTAATGTTATTGGTGTTTTTGGTTTATTACAGCCTCTTTCAGATGGTTTAAAATTATTAACTAATGAGCAAATTTTACCAAGTAGTTCTGATAAAATAATTTTTTATCTTTCACCTTGTATTACTTTTGCTGTTAGTTTAATGGGTTGGGCTGTAATTCCATTTTCGCAGCATTCTTTTTTAACTGAGTTACAATTAAGTTCATTATATCTTTTAGCTTGTTCTGCTTTAGGTATTTATGGTGTATTAATGGCTGGTTGGTCAAGTAATTCAAAATATGCATTTTTAGGAGCTATGCGTTCTGCAGCGCAAATGGTTTCTTATGAGTTACCTATTGGTATTGTTTTAGGTACTATAGTTATTATTACTGGTTCTTTTAATTTAAATGCTATTATTGAATTTCAAGGTCAGACTTTATATTTCGTGTTTATAATGCCTCTATTATTTATAGTTTTTTTTATTTGTATAGTTGCAGAAACTAATCGTCATCCTTTTGATTTACCTGAAGCAGAGGCAGAATTAGTTTCAGGTTATAACGTAGAATATGCAGCAATGACTTTTGCTTTATTTTCATTAGGAGAATATGCAAGTATATTAATGATGAGTTCATTAGTTATTATTTTATTTTTTGGTGGTTGGTTAGCACCCATTAGTATTTTAAATTGTATTCCTGGAGTATTTTGGTTTAGCTTAAAAATAATTTTTTTTGTTATTCTTTTTGTTTTACTACGTGCTGGTTTACCACGTTATCGTTATGATCAACTTATGGAAATCGGGTGGAAAGTTCTTTTACCTGTTACTATTGGTTTTTTAATTTTTACTTATACTAGTCTTTGGGTTTTAAATGGATTACCTTATTAATTAGTAAAAAATTAATAATAGATTAACCTTTTTTTTTAAAAAAGTACTTTATTTATATAAAATATTCTTCAATAGCTTAATTGGTAGAGCAAACGGCTGTTAACCGTTAGGTCATAGGTTCGAATCCTATTTGGGGAGGATTAAAAATTTAAATTGCCTTTTTCGTCTAATTAGGTTAGGACATTGCTTTTTCACAGCAACAATGTGAGTTCAAATCTCATAAAGGGTAGTTTTACACTCACTTGGCGAAATTGGTAGACGCGGAAGATTTAAAATCTTCTCTTTTTTTTAAGATATTGGTTCAAGTCCAATAGTGAGTATAAAAAATTAAATTCCAATTTGATTAAGTAACATAATTGGTAATGTAAAAAATTGCAAATTTTTTAATATCGGTTCAAATCCGGTCTTAATCTTTTTGAAATTTTGAGAAAATAGCTCAGCGGTTAGAGTATTAATCTGTCACGTTAAAAGTCGCGGGTTCAAATCCCGTTTTTCTCGTTTTAAAGAATGGTGGCTGAGCGGTTTAAAGCGTTGGTTTGCTAAACCATTGTATATTTTTTATACCATGGGTTCGAATCCCATCCATTCTAAATTATTTTCGGAGTGTAGCATAGTTGGTAGCGCGTCTGTTTTGGGAATAGAAGGTCATGTGTTCAAATCACATTGCTCCGAAAGAATAATTTTTTTTTTTTGGATAAATGGCTGAGCGGTTTAAAGCGTTAGTTTTGAAAACTAAAGTATTTTCGAATACCGTGGGTTCAAATCCCACTTTATCCTAAAAATTTCTGCTTAGGGGACATAACTCAATTGGTAGAGTGTTTGTTTTGCATACAAAAAGTTATCGGTTCAAGTCCGATTTTCTCCAAAAATTATTTAATTTTTTGTAATTGCTGTAATGGTGAAATTTGGTATACACACTAGGTTTAGGTTCTAGTTCTTTTTAAGAGTAAGGGTTCAAGTCCCTTTTACAGCTATTTCTAGTGTTTAAAAAAGTAGCTAACTTAATTGGTAGAGTAGCTCGCTTACAACGAGCAGGTTAGCGGTTCGAGTCCGTTGCTACTTATTTTATAGTATTATATTTTTTGTGAGTATAAATTAATGGTAGATTATTTGTCTTCCAAACAAATCGTATGAGTTCGAATCTCATTACTCACTTCTATTTTTAATTCCAAACTTCTGTGTTCTTGGGTATTTGTTAATAATAAAATTTTAATTTTCTTCAAAAATAGTAAAAAACGGAACAATTACTAAAAACAATAGAAAATATAATAAAGTAGTAAACATTCCAATTTCCATGAATGGATATTCAACAGGTTGTTGACCAATCCAACCTAAAATTAAAAAATTACTTACAATAAACCAATAATTTAAACTTGTTAAAGGTTTAAAGATGTTTGATCGTGTTGATGAGATATTAATAATTGGTAATAATAACCAAACAGCAATAGCTCCAAACATTGCTAATACTCCACCTAATTTATTTGGAATAGAGCGTAAAATTGCATAAAATGGTAAAAAATACCATTCTGGTACAATATGTGCTGGAGTAACCATTGGGTTTGCTGGAATATAATTATCAGGGTGACCTAACATATTTGGTGCAAAAAAAACTAAACTTAAATAACCAAATAAAAATACCCAAAAAGAAAAAAAATCTTTTACATAAAAATAAGGGTAAAATGGTACACTGGTTATATCAGTATTAATTCCTAATGGGTTATTTGATCCATATTTATGTAATAAACATAAGTGAAGCATAGTAACTCCAGCAATAATAAAAGGTAATAGGTAGTGTAAACTATAGAAACGATTTAAAGTTGCTTGATCTACTGAAAATCCTCCCCATAGCCATTCTACAATTAAACCTCCGTAAACAGGTACTGCAGAAAATAAGTTAGTAATTACGGTAGCACCCCAGAAACTCATTTGTCCCCATGGTAATACGTAACCCATAAATGCTGTTGCCATCATTAAAATAAAAATTAAAACTCCACTCGCCCAAAGCCATCCACGAGGGTGCATATAAGATCCATAATATAAACCTCTAAAAATATGCAAATAAACAACAATAAAAAAAACTGATGCACCATTAGCATGGCAATATCTAATAAGCCATCCATAATTAACATCACGCATGATATGTTCTACACTATCAAAAGCTAAACTAATGTGTGGTACATAATGCATAGCTAGAAAAATTCCAGTTATTATTTGAATTACTAAACAAATTCCAGCTACAGAACCAAAACTCCAAGCATAATTTAAATTAATTGGGGTAGGGTAGCTTAAAATATGATTACTTAAAAATGATAATAAAAAGTTATTCGACCAACGTTGTGTTAATACGGGCATCTTTTATGCGTTATTTTTTTTAGTTAAGTATAAATTACAGAAAAAATCAATTAAAGTAGTACTTTTTTTTTTTTTTAAAAAAAATTTAATTTTTTGTAAAGTTTTTTGTATTTCACTTAAAGCACTTAATACATAATACAATAAAAAAAAATAAAAGTATTGAAAAAAAAAGATTGTCCAAAAACTGATCGCTGACCAAGTATAAAAATCAAATTGAGGCATGCTATGGGTAATATATAGTACATGATTTTTTAGTGGACAGTTTTTATGTTTATAACTTTATACCTTTTTTTAAAATAAAAGGCTTATAACTCAGTGGTTAGAGTGCACGCCTGATAAGCGTGAAGTCGGTAGTTCGAGTCTACCTAAGCCTAGTTTATAGTATAAAATTTATTTTTCATTCTGGAATAGAAAGATTCGAACTTTCAATACAACGATCCAAAAACGTATGCCTTACCATTTGGCTATATTCCATAATTTGTTCTTCTAGTATTTTTAAAACCTATAAAATATTTTTAAAACCTTAATTTTTTTTATAGCATCTTTAGCTTAATTGGAAGAGCAAAAGTTTTCTAAGCTTGAGGTTAAAGGTTCAAATCCTTTAAGATGTAATTTTTTTTAAAAGTTAGGTGAGTATAACTTAATCGGTAGAGTATTAAACTGTGACTTTAAAGGTTGTGGGTTCAAATCCCATTGCTTGCCCTCAAATATATAATTTTTTTTAAAAAAAAATTATAACTTTTTAAAAAGATAATTAATCTATTTATTTTAATTTTTACTTATTCTTAATTCTTTTATGAAGATTCTTAAATCTAAACCTTTTACGCCCGGTAGACGTCATTACGAGTATTTACCTAAATTTTTACTTTGTAAATATAATCAATTTTTAAAAAACTTAACTTTTAATATTAAACGTTGTGTTGGTCGTTCGTCGGTTACAGGTCATACTACTATGTGGGGTCGTTCTACTGGTTGTAAAAAACTATATCGTCAGATAAATCCATTAAATAATCCGTCTTTAGGTATTATTCTATTTTCATTCTATGATCCAAATCGAAGTGCTTTTGTTTCTGTGTATTTTGATTTTTTAAAATATAAATTTAGTTATGTTTTAGCCGTTGAAGGTACTGTTTCAGGTTCTATCATTGCTTCTTCTTTAAAATTTACTGATTTTAGATTAGGTTATCGAAGCTGTTTAGGTAAACATATTAGTGGTTCTATTTTGAATTCTATAAGTTTAAATTCACAAAAATCGCCACAATATGGTTTAGCAGCAGGTACTTTTTGTCAATTAATTCAAAAAGATAATAATAATTGTCGCGTTCGATTGCCATCGAATCAAATTGTAACATTATCATCTGTTTGTTTTGCGACATTAGGTGTTGTTTCTAATGTTTCTAATAATTTAGTAGTTTTAGGAAAAGCTGGTAGAAATCGTTTAAAAGGATTTCGTCCACGAGTTAGAGGTATTGTAATGAATCCTGTTGATCACCCTCATGGAGGACGTACAAATGGAGGACGTGCTTGGACAACACCTTGGGGTAAGCCAACTCAGAATTGTTCAACTTCAAGATCAAAAACTAAAAAAATATATAAACTTTAAATATGGGAAGAGCGAATTGGAAAGGTTCCTTTGTTGAAAAATTTGCATTAAATAAATTAAACGTTAAATCAAACTCAAATTACTTTAATATCTGGTCACGTCGTTCAGTTATTTCAAGTAATTTTATTTCTAAAAAAGTTTTTGTTTATACTGGAAACCGTTTTAAACCTGTTTTTGTTACTCGAGACAAAGTTGGTTTTAAATTTGGTGAGTTTTGTATGACTAGAAATAGTCAACTAAAAAAAAAAGAAAATAAAAAAAAAGGAAAAAATAAAAAATAATTTTTAGTTGTGGGACAAAAATCAAATGTTTTAACCTTACGAAAATCTGAAGTTAATTTAAATTTATACCGAAATAATTCATTAGAATTCCTTTATGGTTATACTTTTTTAAAATTAATAGAAAAATTATTTAGTAATCATAAAATTTTTTTGACAAAATTTATTTTAAATTTTGTAGAAAATAAAATTTTTATTAATTTTGTTTTATTTTTTAATGTTGTAAAAACATTAAAAATGAAAAAAAAATCAACTCGTTTAATGTTTAAAAATACTTCACCTAGAGCATTATTTTTTCTTAAAAATAAATTTTGTTCTTTAGTTTTAAAGCAGTTACAAATTTTAAATAAAAATTTAATTGTATTTTGTTTTACAAGTATTAACTTTTTTTTAAAAAAAAAAAATGATTCAATTTTAAAACTTTTTAGAAATTTCAAACGCTATGTAAATGTATTGTTTCCAAGACGTTTTCGTTTTTTCTTAGACTTTGTTAAATTAAGCTTTCTTTTTTCTATTGGTAAGATTAATAGTAGTTTTTATATTAAAGTTTTGACAGAAATTTTTAGAATTTTACAAAAAAAACGTCATGCACGTTTTTTCCAATTTATTAAAAAATTTTTTATTTTTTTAATACAACTAAAAGATTCTAATTTAAAAGGGTTTAAATTAAGTATTTCAGGAAATCTTAAAGGAAAAAGACGTGGTAGTAAAAAATGTATTACTTTTGGTCAATTTCCTTTGCAAAGTTTTAATAAAAAAATTGAATTTGCTAAATCACACGCATTTACAATTTATGGTACTTTTGGTTTAAAAATCTGGGTTTATAGATCAAAGTAAACTATTTTTAATATTTTATGTTATTTATTCCTAAATTTTCAAAATTTAAAAAGTCTTTTAGAGCTAAACCTATTAAACGCATTTATAAAAAAATTGACCACCCTGCTATAATTAATGGTAGTATTGGTTTGAAAATTTTATCTTCTGGATTAATGAGTTCAGAGCAATTACAAGCAATTCGTCAAGTTATAAATAAAATTATAAAAAGAATAGGAAAAATTCAATTTTTTTCTTTTCCGAATGCGACAATTAGTAAAAAATCATCTGGATCACGTATGGGTAAAGGAAAAGGTGGAAAAAATTATTGGGTGTGTAAGCTTCAACCGGGCTTTATGTTTTGTGTTATTAATACTTCGCTTATTAATGTTGCAACACGTGCACTTAAAGCGGCTCAATTTAGAATGCCTGTAGCTACTAAGATTGTTATAAATAATTTTAATTAATTTATATGAAAGTTAATAAATTCTTTTTTTCTAAATCAATTTTACACGACATTACAATTAATAAGTATCTTTCTAAGTACGAGTATCCTAAATTTTTAATTAGAAATACTTTAAAAAAAGCATCAAAAAACTTTTTAATTGATAATTACTCTGAGTTATATGAAATAACTTTTAAAAAATATATAATTTCAATGCGCTCTAGGTTATTAAAAATTGGGTTTTCATTAGTAAAAAATGTGTTTTTTTATCGCCATAAGAATTTATTATTTTATTTTTCTAATGTTGGTAAAAAAAAAAAAAAATATTAGTGTAGCTAATTTATTGGTAAATCGCTTAAATACTTGGTCTAGTAGTAACCATATTGTTTATTTATATAAAATACGCAGAGGAGGTTATTTAGGATTATCTAAGGGAGTTATAGGATTTGTTCCTAAAGCTTATATTTTAGTATTTAAAGATAATTTTATTAAATATAAAAAATATATTTTATTTTATAACTTTAGTGGTTTGAAGTCATTAAATTGTAATTTTAGTTTATTAAAGTATTCAAAAGTTAATATTTTAAAAAATTTTAATAATAGTTCGAAAAAACGACGCCAATTAATTTTTAGTAAGTTAAAATTTATATTAGTTCAGTGTAAAATTTTAATTAAATTCTGGTCAAATTTTTTTGCCCAGTTTAAATTTAAATCAATAACAAAAAAAAAATTATTTTTAAACCTTGTTTTTTCAAAGGTTATTAATGCATGTTTATGAAATTAAAAAATTTTAAAAAAAAAATTGAGACAGTTTTATTTAAAC
>Ga0115565_10003063_pt1 | contig 12106 bp, 9 predicted proteins | sample COGITO_mtgs_1105_FD_87199 | JGI IMG/M metagenome (GOLD analysis project Ga0115565, IMG submission 87199) | Pelagic marine microbial communities from North Sea - COGITO_mtgs_110530 | ecosystem: Environmental > Aquatic > Marine > Epipelagic | place: Germany:Helgoland, sampling site Kabeltonne... | reverse complement strand
CACGGAATTTGCATTCAAAATAACCTCCCGCTAAGTTTAATGGATCTACCACCTTTACATTTATTGGCCCTTTACCATAATCATAAGTAGGTTTTTGAATAGAACCATTCGCCAGTATTTCATGTAACGTTGATTCTGTAAACTCTAATGCTCTATTTCCGTTTCCATAACCATCCACTCTTGTGATTTGAGGAGTCGTGCCATAACCAACTAACTGACCTGTCCCATCTGATTCCGGCCTTGGATTGTGAGGGACAGCTGAAATAACCTTGACGGCACCAACCGCTGCTTTTCTTGATGGGATATATGGCTTCTGTTGACCATCTAGCAATAAAGGGTCATTGGGATTATATTCTTTGTAATTATTGTAAGCGTATGAAATCGCAACAAAATAGTAGGTTTTATGATTCACCAAAGTAGGTGAACCTTGGGCAAACAAATCAGTCGTCACCTTAAACGAATGCTGAATCCCAACATTAGAACCATCTACCATTTCAATTGGAATAGAAGCCCCAAGGTCATCATCAAACCCAAAATTGATAATCCTGTCAACTCCGTCGATAATATCACATTGAGCAGCCAGTCTGGATTGTGCAGGATCGGTGAGATCCGATACAGATACTGAATTGTCCCTTACCTGAAATACTTGATAGCCTTGAAACTTATAGTACTTGTCTGACCCATCCTCTGCAACGATAAATGGATCAAACTCCTCGTAACTCTCTTGATAATTATTAGAGGAAGTAGAGTTAGATAAAAACAGCACCAACTCATTGTCTAATTCTTGAATGGTAAGTTCAGGCGAATGCGGGCCTTCTAATACCTTAAAGCAATTTTCAAAAAGGGCTTGTGCCTTATCATCTGCCTTTCGTAGGACTTCGACAGATTCAAAAGGATCTCCACCTGACGCTCTAGCCCAAGCTATCCCTACGGTAATATTATTTACTGCACCGGGCTTAAGTACAAAAGGGCCTGCTGATTGCACAAATCGACGATCATTGGGAGGATTGTTGCTTGTTTGCTCCGTCCAAGGTGCTTGTGGCACGCCATTGGTTCCCCAGCCTAAAGGGTCTGTATCCCCGGGAAACATAAAGTCACAAGGCGTGTTGGGGTCTGCGGCCGCATCAGAAATGTGTCCACTCCCTCCATAAATAAATTTCGACCCATCCTTCCAGTATCCTTTTAAGTAGTTATAATAATCTCCTGCAGCAACGGGATCTGTCTGACTAGGGTTCGCACCATTGGTTGTATTTGAATAATATAAAAATCTTCGCATGCCGAATCTTTCATTATCTATCACGCCATCACCAAACCCTATTCCGTTGAGAGCCTCATTTTCATTAATTCCAAATGCGTTATCAATGCCATCATTGTCCTGGTAAGGTCCTTCAAAAAAATCGACCCCAACCGCTGGCGGAGATGTACCGTAACCTAAATACCCACTGTTATCTCCGTCATAATTATCTCCATTATAATAATAAGCCAAACCTCTATTCACATCACAACCCACATAGTCATCGTAAGGATCTCCAAGGGCCCCATCGGTAAAAAATCCAAAATACGTATCAAATAATGTTTGAGTACCACGATTGATTAATTCATAGTTATAGAACGTCATGTTATTTACCTCATCATTTGAAGCAAAGGCAAAGGCTTGAGCCCTAATCTCCATTCCAATGGGTTCTGCTCCTGTTTCTGTGTGAATGTTTCCTTTATCATTCATGACCCACCAAAAATTAAGGTCCCCGTATAATGAAACCGTTCTATCTATAGTGCATTCTTTGGTTCTGTTGATATCATGCCATGGATAATCTCCATCTTCCCAATTGTAAGTTCCGTCCTCATTGTTGTCAAAGAAGGGAGCCAAATAATAATCTTGTCCTGCACTTACATCGCCATGTGCAGGCCAGTCTTTTATAATATCAGGAACCACATATCCTGGGAATAAAACACTTTGGGTATTGGTTCCATTTGAATTGTCTTCAATCCCTGCATCTCTCCAGGCAACGAATTCCCTAACCATGTCTTGGGTAGTTATGTAATGTTGATCGTAAGCTTCACATGTTTCGTAATTGGTCTCTGCATAAACCTTGGATAAAGGGCCTGTCCAATAATCTTGTCCGTTCCGATACCTAAGGGCCGCCAATTTCAACTGATTATTTACATCCGTTCCTCCAAGCCATAATGCCGCCGTAAACAAAGCCATGATTCCGGAGTTTTTAGGCACCTCGTATTGAGAATAATTCTGACCTGGAACTTGCCATAAGTTACCCGCTGTGTGAATCATTGCTCTAACATTATTAAGCTCCATGTAGGTTGTAGTCGAGGGAGGAGTACAACCTGCTCCTTTTTCAGAAAAAACGATAGGTTTTGCACCATCAACCATTTGCCCCATGGCTGCATATCCAAATCCAAAAAAGAAAATAAAAAACACCCTCATTAAAACGAAAATACAGAAATTAAAATGATCCGTTATTGATTTCTGGGGTAAAGGCATTTTTTATGTGTTCAATATCCTGATTTTCGTCGTTTAATATTATGGATATAATATCAAATCGACATTCATTATTTGGAAAGTGTCTGTTCATAATGGCGTCTGCAACTTTTATGATTTTTTTTTGTTTTAACCGGCCAACTGATTCATATGGGTTTTTAATGGTGTCTGTTGATAAAGACTTTACCTCCACAAAAACGATGATTCCCTCAAGTTCACAAACCAAATCAATCTCATAACGCCCAAACCGTATGTTTTTAAAATGAATGATGTGTTTTCTTTCCGTTAAATAACTTTCGGCAACTTTCTCAGCTCGCCTTCCTTTAAAATGCATTACAGATTGATTTTATCCCTCTACTAAATTTACATTTTTAATTCCATTCTTTATCGGGGTCGAAAAAGAATTAAAATTATCTTTAACGTAATCTTACATTATATCAAATGAAAAATGTTTTTATCAAAAATATTAAAGGATTGGTTCAAGCAGGTGAAGACCTGCCAAGCATCGTAAAAGGTGAGGCCTGTGACCGGATAAGCATCATTGAAAATGCATTTCTGGCCTTAGAAAATGGTTCAGAGGTAGTTGCTTACGGCCCAATGTCTGAATGGGAAGGGATAGATGACTGGCGTGATCTCGAGGTTATTGATGCTGACGGATGTTTCGTAATGCCCGCATTTTGCGACTCCCATACGCATACTGTTTTTGCAAAAACACGTGAGGAAGAATTTGTTGATCGAATTAGAGGGTTGAGCTATGAAGAAATTGCTCTTAAAGGTGGTGGGATATTAAATTCGGCAAGCAAATTACAACTTGCAACAGAAGACGAGCTGTACGATTCAGCAAAAAAAAGAATAGAACAAATGATGGCCGTTGGAACCGGCGCTATTGAAATTAAATCAGGCTATGGCCTATCAGTGGATAGTGAATTGAAAATTTTAAGAGTTGTAAAACGCCTTAAATCAAGTATGCCAATAGCCATAAAGTCAACCTTTCTAGGCGCTCATGCCTTTCCCGTTGAATTCAAGGAAAATCATGAAGGATATATAGACCTTATCATCAACGAAATGCTTCCTAAAATTGCAGAAGAAGGTCTTGCCGACTACGTTGATGTCTTTTGTGAACGAAATTATTTTTCTGTTGATGAAATGACAAGAATACTCATCGCTGGAAAAAAACATGGGCTTATTCCTAAAGTGCATGTAAATCAATTCTCATCAATAGGTGGGATTCAGGCCGCTATAGATCAAGAAGCTTTGAGTGTGGATCACCTAGAAGAGTTAAGTGATGAAGATGTTAATGCCCTAAAAAAAGGAAATTGTATCGCAACCTTTCTCCCTGGCTGTTCGCATTTTTTAAGTATCCCATTTGGAGATGTCAAAAGACTGATAAAAGAAAATGTTCCATTTGCCTTGGCCAGCGATTATAATCCAGGGTCTACTCCTTGTTTTAATCTACTTCAAATTTGGTCGCTCGCTTGTATAAAAATGAATTTAACTCCTCAGCAAGCATTCAACGGTTTAACCATTAATGGTGCAGCGGCAATGGGTTTATCTGATTCCCACGGAAAGATTACGATAGGCTCAAATTCGCCTATTATTTTAACTCATGTAATCCCCTCTTTCGAATATATTCCATACTCATTTGGGGAAAACGTGATTCAACGCGTTTTTATCAAAGAATAAACTTATTTAAATGAGATTCGTTCAAAAAATTGCGCAGTTTATAAAGGAAAAAGAGCTTGATTTGGGTGCCTTAACGATCATTGTGCCCTCTGACCGAGCCATTAATAAAATAAAACAAGAATTATCTAATCTCTATTCTATTCCTATTCTTTCCCCTCAAATCATCACCATTGACAGATGGATGAGGACTGAGGATAAATCAAAGATAGATCCGACAAGACAATTAATCACCTTATACGAAATAAGCGCTCAACTCGCTCCTTTTAAAGACCAAAACTTTGAGGAGTTTTTGAGCTGGGGAAACACTCTCTTAAAGGATTTCGATGAAGTTGATCGATATCTTTTAGATGCAAAATCCGTCTTTAAAAACTTGAAGTCGATCAAAGAGCTAGAAACCTGGCAAATAGATGATGAGGAACTATCCTCTTCGCAGAAGAAGTTTAAAGAATTTTGGGGACATATTCCCGAACTATATACACGCTTTAATAAGCGTCTTCAAAAAGATAAAAAAACTACTTCAGGAAGGGCTTACAGAGATTTTAATGACGTAATCATTGACGAAGCATCTCGTTTAACAGGAAATCACAAATTTATATTTGCTGGATTCAACGCACTTTCGATTTCAGAGCTCTCCGTCATGAAAAAACTAATTGACAAGAAATGTGCTTTTTTCTTAAGCGATGCAGATATTTTTTACACCCAGGACTCTATTCATGAAGCGGGAAGCTTTATCAAAAAAAATCATGAGTTTTTGAATGTTGACTATTCCATCCCTTTACTGAAGTCTATCGATAATAAAAATATGAATATCACTATTGTTGAATGCTCTCAACAAATTGGTCAAGTGAAGGTTGCTGCAAATGAATTGAGTAAGCTGTCTATTGAAGAGCAAAACAATACCCTGGTTCTTTTATGCGATGAATCACTAATAAGCTCTGTAACTAAAAATATTCCTGCAAGTATTAATAAAACCAACGTAAGCCTTGGGCTTCCCATTACCCAAACTGCCATTAAATCCTGGGTTGACATTTTATTCCAAATTCAAGAAAACAAATTAAAGTTTGGTACGGAATCTATTTATTTTTATGACTTTCAGCGATTTATAAATCATTCCGTAACCCTAAGCTGCACTTCAATTCAGGAGATGTACCTTTTGGGGGATATTGAAAGAGATGCGATTAAAAAGAATAGGATTTTTCAATCTATAGAGGCGATCAAGATCTCTGATTTAATGTCCGAGGTTGCAGAGCTAACCTTCGAAAATTGGAACAAAGACTGGAAAAAAGCACTATCGAACATTCGCACATTAAATTCTGTGATTATCAAAAACATTTCGAAAGAAAATTCTTTTGAAAGAACCATTCTTCAAGTCTTTGATGAATCATTGGTGGAGCTTCAAAATATTATTGAAGAGGGGATTCCTGAAATGAACCAAAAAAGCTTTAAGCTTTTCTTCGATCAACATTGGTCTCAAAAAAATATTGCATTTAAAGGCGACCAAAAAGAAGGTGTTCAAGTAATGGGCTTATTAGAAACAAGGCTCCTCGACTTTAAACATATCATCGCTTTAGGAATGAATGAAGGAAAACTACCCGCTACAAATCAAATCAATTCATTCATTCCGATGGACCTGCGTGCGTCACTTGGCCTACCAACCACTAGAGAGAAGCAAGGTTTATTTGCCCATCATTTTTATCGCCTACTACATCATTGCGATACGCTTACGGCTACATACTCATCAAATAATGAGCAGCTTGGTCCCCAAGAAAAAAGCAGATATCTTTTACAGCTTGAATTGGAGCTTGAACGAATCAACAAAAACATAAACATTACAAATAAGTTTTATAATGTTCCTATTGAAAAGGCCTCTTCGGAAAATGCCCAAGTCATAAAGAAATCAGAGCTTATCATGGGGCGTATTGAAAAGCACTTTAATAGAGCGATTTCCGCTTCATCTATAAACACTTATTTAAGGTGTCCTTTGGATTTTTATTACCGTTATATAGCTGAATTAGGTGAGGAAAAATCGATTGAAGAAGATATCGAAAGTCAACAATTCGGTTCTCTAATACACAACACCTTAGAAAAACTGTTTGATAAGCATGCTTTGCTTGACTCTCTGGGAAATGAAAATATTCCAAAGCCGAAAGCTCTAGAAGAAAGTGATCTGAATCAGATGATGTTAGATTATAAGGAGCTCTTGTACACCGAGTTCCTCAACTACTTCGACAATGAGTCACAATTATTTCTAGAAGGTAAAAACCTTGTGAGTTATACCATTGCTCAAGACACGATCGAAAACACCATTAAGAAAGAGCTTGAGTTTTTAAAGAAACAATCAGAACCGTTTTATATCGTTCAGGTGGAGGCAAAAAAAGAAATAAGCCTCGATGTTCTTGTTTCTGGACAAAAAAAGACCATCCATTTCAAGGGGTACATAGATCGCATAGACAAAATAGGAGACGCGTATAGGGTAATAGACTACAAATCAGGAAAAGTCAAAGAGGCCGATGTCAAATTCAAATTAAAAGACAATGACTTGCTGGTTTCTTTTACCCATTGTAAACATGCTGTTCAGCTCGCTCTGTACTCTTTGTTTTTCAAGCACAGTTTTGGTGCTTACCCAAATGAAGCCATTATTTACTCACTTACCGATGTCTCTAAAATGGATCACAAACTCAGTTATGCGAACCACAACCTTACTGACATTTGTGAGCTCTTTGAAACTTTTATAGAAGAAGTGTTAAATGAGATTTTCGACGAATCTTCATCTGTAGAACACAATGAAAAATCCAAATATTGTAATTATTGCCAATAAAAAAAACCTGAAAAGAATTTAAAAGTTAAAGTTCAAGCTCTTTTCAGGTAATCTGCAAGTTAAATAAAACCAAATAAGAACAATTAGATTGTCCGTATATTCTAAAGACGAACATTCATTTAGAATGGTTGCCTTTCATCATTTATTTAATATAAAGCCTCCTTTATAACTGTTCTGTAGTCTTTAATTTCTTCTCTATTGATTTTGTGTTCAGCATCTTTCAGAAGAGATAATAGGTATAGCAAGTTCTCCTTGTCATCTATTTCTAAGGGATATTCATTTCCCTCTTCGTCTTCTTCATATTGTGCCTGTACATTAAAGCTCTTCTTGTCTTCAATAAACTCGTAGGTCAACCTCAAGATCTTTACAACCAAGGGGTCTCCCTCTTCCAATGCGATTACACGAAGCTCTTTTAGATCTTCAATAAGTTTTGGAGCTGCTGCTCCCTTTTTCTCAACTTTTGCAAGAATACTATCTAGTTTTTCATTTGCAATTGGCGTCTTCATAAGCTACGTTTAAATGTTGCACAAATTTAACGAGAATCCTCGGAATAAAAAGAGAAAAATTAAAAACATTGAATTCAGACTTACTGAAATTGTATTCATACAATTTTGATAAAAAGAAATTCTAACTTTGCATGAATGGATTTTTTTCTAAAAGCATGTAGTATTGGCTTCCTATTAAGCGTCATGATGGGGCCTGTTTTCTTTATACTCATCGAAACAAGTATAAAACGGGGATTCCGAGCTGCCGTGGCATTTGATTTGGGAGTCTTATTTAGTGATGCTATTTATATTTTATTTGCCAAAATCTTTATTAATGAAGTCACTCTCATTGACACCACAGAAAACAAAGCCTTATTTGCCATCATCGGTGGTATTCTTTTTATTTTTTATGGTATCTATAACTTTTTTAAAAAATATCAAATCACTGAAGATCAAAAAATAGAACCTGTTGACCCCGAAACGAAGGATTATTTAAAGCTTTTTCTTAAGGGTTTTCTTCTGAATTTCGCCAATCCTTTAGTAATCTTTTACTGGTTTAGTGTAATCACGTTGGCAAATCAAAGTGTTGGGACAGAGGGAAGCGAATTAAAGCAGACTGTTTTTCTTTCGGTAATTCTTGTAACTTTTTTCCTTTTTGATCTTTTAAAAATATTAGGAGCAAAACAATTAAAACCTCTTATGACTCCTTATTTATTTAAACAAATGAATCGTTTAATCGGAATTGTTTTCTTTTTATTCGGATTGTTCTTAATCCTTCAAAATATAGACTTGAAGGCTTTATTAAATCAAGTTAGAATCTAATGCCTGTTCAATATATATCATTTCGCACCCTTCCTTTTATTTTGTATTCTCTTTTGTGTTTTTCTTCTTTTTCTCAAAAAGTTAATCCAGACAACCAAACAGAAATAGTCCGCCTTTATTGGGATGCTCAAAAAAAACACTTAAGCTCCAAAGGGGCTTATTACAGTGATGGAATCTTAGGGGAAACCAAGGAAAAACATGGAAAGTGGAAGTTTTATGATTTTAAAGGTGTTTTAACAGAAGAACGAAGTTATTTTAGAGATCGGATACATGGTCGACAGCGTTCCTTTTATAAAAACAAAAGCCTAAAGACCGAAGCTTTTTTTATTTTTAATCTACCTGACAGCTCCTTTAAAGAATGGAATGAGGATGGATCCCTCAGTATTTCTGGAAACTATTTACTGGGAAGTCTTGATGGAAATTGGATCTCTTATTTTCAAGACGGTCATATTGAAAAAAGAAAATACATTTCAAATGATACGGTTTATTTAATGGAGCAATATGACGGTGATTCTCTGCATTCTCCTATCATTGAAAACGGAAATGGAGAGATTAAGAAATACTATATAAGTGGTAGGTTAAAAGAATTTTACACCTACACAAATGGCCTTAAAACAGGTCCATTCGAAGAAAGAATCGCGAATGGTATTATCACAGTGAGAGGACAGTTCATCAACGGTCTTAAAAATGGCCTATGGCATTTCTACTCTAAAACAGGAAAAATACAGGAGATTAATGATTATCATCTCGATACGCTTGACGGAATTTATCAAACTTATTTCCCAAGTGGAGAAGAGAAGACCATAGGGTCATATAATAAAGGCAAAAAACACGGCAAATGGATTTGGGCAACTGAGAATAAAAACTTTGAAATGACGGGGTCTTTTGTGAATGGTGAACAAGATGATGAATGGAATTATTATTTTTCATCTGGAGAATTGTCATACGTAGCGCACTTTAGCCTAGGGAAACGTTCAGGAGATTGGGTTTATTATTTTGTTGACGGAAGCATTTTTAAGAAAGGTTCATACAAAAAGGACTCTAAATCAGGATTGTGGACAACCAATTATGAAAACGGAAAAACATTAATGTCCGGAAAGTACCTTAATGGTTTAGAGCAGGGAGATTGGGTCAATTATTGGGATAATGGAGCAACCAAAAACGAGGCTTCTTTCAAGTCGGGAGAACTAGATGGAGAATGGAAATCATATAGTCCGGAAGGCGTTCTTTTATTAAGCGGTTTTTATAAAAATGGCTTAAAGGTTAAAGAGTGGAAATCTTATGATGGGAAGGGTCATTTATTAACATTGGAAAACTTTAAAGTCATCAAAGACAACCAAAAGACCTCAGAAATTGTTGTGCTGGGAAGAAGTACCCTCGTTTCTGTTTTGCACGGAAAATTCGAGGCTTATTCCGAACTTGATTATAGATTAAAAGCAAGTGGGAAGTACAAAAACGGAGAAAAGAATGGGACATTCATTGATTACTATCCTGGAGGAATGATCCCTACGATAGTAGCACAGTATAAAAAAGGGGAACTCAGTGGACTCTTTCAACAATTTAGCCGTCAAGGTGGGATTCGTCATCAAATACAATACGAAAATGGAGTGAAAAACGGGGGGTTTCTCATCTTTAATTCATCTGGAAAGGTCGTTGTTCGTAAAAAATTCGTCAATGGGGTTGAGGTACGTCAATAGGTTTATTCACCCGTAGTTATTTTGAAAGGAATTGTGTCAATTCAACGAAGTCATCAACCGATAATCTTTCAGGCCTTTCTCCTGTAAATCTTTGCGGCAGATCTATTCCATTTGTAATCGATTTCAATGAGTTTCTTAAGGTTTTTCTTCTTTGATTAAAGGCTGTTTTAACCACTTTTTTAAAAAACAGTTCATCACATTCCAATTTTACTCTTTTGTTTCTTTTACATCGAATAACTCCAGATTTAACCTTTGGAGGAGGATCAAAAACATCTTCATCAACAGTAAACAGATACTCAATATCATAAAATGCCTGCATAAAAACGCTTAATATTCCATACGCCTTTTTTCCTGGCCCTTGGCTAATACGCTCTGCCACTTCCTTTTGAAACATTCCAACAATTTCCGGTATAAGTTCCTTGTACTCTAAACACCTAAATAAAATTTGAGAAGAAATGTTATACGGGAAATTACCGACGACGCAATAGGGTTTATTATCAAAAAGCGTTGATGCATCATATTGTAAGAAATCGCCCTGAATAATCTGATCTGAGGACAAGTCCGGGTAATTCGAATTCAAATAGGCTATAGATTCATGATCAACTTCCATGACATAGAAGTTTCCTTCTCTTTTTGAATTAAGGATATGCTTGGTGAGCGCTCCTGTTCCTGGCCCTATTTCAAGAATATTAAAGCACTCATTATGATTGGTAATGGATTGCTCAATTCTTAAGCAAATGGATTCATCTTTTAAAAAATGCTGTCCTAAATGTTTTTTAGGTTTAACCCTCATGAAAGAACTCCTTAATTATTTTTAATTCAGTTCTAAATGCAGCAAATTTCCCTTGAAATTTGGCGTTGTGTTCCTTTTGCAAGGCTTCTGAGTGATTTGATTTGTAATCGTTGAGACCCTCTTCAGTGTATGCGCTATACATTACAGCATATGTTTTTCCTCCTTTTTCTTCCCCGTCAATGAGGCGGCATATTTTACACTCTTTAAAGAAGCCTGTTTTGATGGCATCCGGAATATGTATACTTCTCATCCAGTCCAACCATTCATCCTCACAGGTTTGATCTATGCTAATTGTAACGTTGTATAAAATCATAATCAAAAGTAATTTAAATTAAGGTGTTTCTAATTAAAAGACTCAAAATCGTTTGGTGTAAACTAAAAAAAGCATATTTTTGAGTTCATTCTAAACTGATTTATATGAAAAAAATTCTACTCTATTTTTGTGCAGTATTTTTATTTGCAGCACAAGTAAACGCACAGTCCTGTACTCCAGGAACTAATTTTGCTGATTCAACTTACGGGATTTGGCCTGACACAACTACAAATTTTCCTCCTGCAGAGGTTAATGTGGCTTATTCCTCAGATCTAAACTTTAAAGTTCCTTCTGAGGTTTCGGCGGATATTACTGGTGGTGATCCCGCTTTAGATGCATTTATTGGCTCACCAATTCAGAGTTTCAAAGTGTCAAGTGTAGATGGTTTACCTGCGGGCTACGATTACGCTTGTAATGTTTCTACATGTGAATATTTAGGTGGCGAAAATGGATGTGCCAACGTTTTTGGAACAACTGCAGATGCGGGAGTTTATGACGTAAGCATAACTGTTGAAGGGGTGATCCTTGTTGTTTTATTTCCAGGACTTCCTGAAACACCGGTAACTCAACCGCTTACTTTTGGCGGGTATCGAATTGAAGTTGGTTCAACTGGAACAATTGAAAACATTATTGAGCCCATTAAAGTTGCTCCAAATCCTGCAACCGAAAGTATTTCTGTTTATGGAATAACTTCAACAATGGAGGCTTCTGAAATCTCAATAGTTAATATTGAAGGAAAAGAGGTTCTTTATCGTAACATGGAAACTTCGAATGATACCAATTTCGATTTATCTCAAGTTCAAAGTGGTGTTTACTTTGTTAAAGTAGCTCACAAATATGGACTTGATACCATTAAGTTTATCAAAGAATAAACGGTATCTACAACATGTAAAAGAGGAGGCATTTTTTGTCTCCTTTTTTTATTTATAAAAATGCATTTCCTCAACATATTTATGGACCGGTTCCGATAATAAAAACCGTACATCTTTCTTCTCTTTTAT
>Ga0115565_10003060_pt1 | contig 12117 bp, 11 predicted proteins | sample COGITO_mtgs_1105_FD_87199 | JGI IMG/M metagenome (GOLD analysis project Ga0115565, IMG submission 87199) | Pelagic marine microbial communities from North Sea - COGITO_mtgs_110530 | ecosystem: Environmental > Aquatic > Marine > Epipelagic | place: Germany:Helgoland, sampling site Kabeltonne... | reverse complement strand
AGCGCTAAAGGCGCTAAAATGACTGCCGTTAAAATACGTTGTCTCAACATTAATCGGTGCCTTGTTCTATTGAACTCACTTGTTCGCCGGTTTGCCCAAAGCGTCTTTGCCTTTGAGCGAAGTCAAAGACGGCTTCTTCAAATTTATGCTCGTCAAAATCGGGCCATAGTGTCTCACAAAAATAAAACTCTGCATACGCGCACTGCCATAGCAAGAAATTGCTTACGCGATGATCGCCGCCCGTTCTGATTAAAAGGTCCAACTCAGGCAAGTCTGACAAACACGTATGTTGGCTAAACGTTGATTCGTTGAGGTCTTCTATGGTTAGTTGGTCTGATTGAATTTTTGTGAAGAGTGCTTTTGCAGCGTTAATAATATCCCAACGGCCGCCATAGTTAGCTGCAATATTTAACGTCAGCGCATTATTATGTTGAGTAAGGTACTCAGCTTTTTCAATTTTATTTCTTAAGCGCTTGTCAAAAGCACTCAGGTCGCCAATTACCTTGAGTCTTATATTGTTTTTGTTAAGCTTTTTTACTTCACTGGACAACACAAGGTTAAACAATTCCATTAAGATTTTGACTTCGTCTTTTGGGCGCTTCCAGTTTTCACTGCTAAACGCAAACAAAGTAAGTGCTTGTATTCCTTTCTTCCGAGCAAAGCCAACAGCTGCCCGAACGGCATCAACACCAGCCTTGTGGCCAAATGTTCTGTGCTTTCCGCGCCTTTGCGCCCATCGACCGTTACCATCCATGATGATAGCAACGTGTCGAGGTAGCGACGCATCAACCACCTCTACTTGGCCTGTAATCATCTCAGACAAAAACTATACTTCCATTAACTCTTTTTCTTTGTCGGCCAATATACCATCGATAGACTTGATAAATTCATTGGTCAACGATTGAATATTTTCCTCACCAGCGCGACTTTGATCTTCGCTAATTTCTTTTTCTTTCAACAATTCTTTAATGTCACTGTTGGCATCGCGGCGTACGTTGCGCACTGCGACTCGCGCTGTTTCGGCTTCTGCACGGACAACTTTAATCAGGTCTTTACGTCGTTCTTCGGTTAATGGTGGCATGGGGATACGTATCGAACCACCGGCGCTCATTGGGTTTAAGCCCAAATCTGACTGCATAATAGCTTTTTCTACTGCTTGGATAGCGCTCTTATCAAACACAGAAAGCGCCAACGTTCTATTATCTTCCGCAACCACGTTAGCTAACTGGCGTAAAGGCGTGTTAGTGCCATAATAAGACACCATAATGCTATCTAGCAGACTCGGGTGAGCTCTGCCTGTGCGAATTTTAGTCAACTGGCCTCTAAGGGCGGTAATACTTTTTTCCATGCGCTGCTGCGCGTCTACTTCAATCTCGTCAATCACGATGAAACCCTTATTTCTTTTCGTTGTTAGTGTGTTTTATTAATTTATTTGGCGTACTAAAAAATTAATCACTTAATATAGCGCTAAGCGTTATCTAGCGCCATTATATTCTGGATGGCAAATGATTGTGCCTTCTTCTTCACCCATTACCACGCGCTTTAGACACCCTGGTTTGTTCATATTGAACACACGAATTGGGATATTATGATCTCGCGCTAGTGTAAAGGCAGATAAATCCATGACTTTGAGTTCTTTTTCCAACACTTCTTGATAGCTAATTTGTTTTAGCATCACTGCTTCTGGATTTTTGACAGGGTCTTCACTATAAACGCCATCCACTTTAGTGGCTTTTAACACGGCGTCGGCTTCTATTTCTATCCCACGTAAACATGCTGCTGAATCGGTGGTAAAAAATGGATTTCCGGTTCCTGCTGAGAAAATTACCACCCTACCTGACTTTAAAAGGCTTATCGCGTCTGTCCAGTTGTAGGCGTCACATACTCCATTGAGTGGAATTGCTGACATTAATCGTGCATTTACAAACGCTCTGTGCAGTGCGTCTCTCATGGCAAGGCCGTTCATTACTGTTGCGAGCATTCCCATGTGGTCTCCGACCACTCTGTTCATACCTGCCTTGGCGAGGCCTTCGCCTCTGAAAAGGTTGCCACCTCCGATCACTAAACCAACTTCTACGCCTAACTCGACAATCTCTTTGATCTCTAGCGCCATGCGGTCGAGGACTTTTGCATCTATGCCAAAGTGCTCGTCACCCATTAGGGCTTCGCCACTTAATTTTAATAAGATGCGTCGATATGCTGATTTTGGTTTTACACTCATTCTTGCGAAATCCTATGAAGTCGATGGTCATTCCTTTTATTGTATAATTTTGCGCTGGACATCGCATTCATTATTTACGGATTTGTTTTTTCGAACTTTTTTACTAGGTTCTGGCATCGCTTTGTTGACTCTGACATCGTGGTGCTGATTCTGACATCGCGGTGTTGATGCTGGCATCGCCTCAAACGCTTTTCACCGAGCAGGGCACCCTTTCACTAAAATACCGCAAAGAGCGCACGTCCTGTGCATGCTTTATCGCGTCGTCCTTGACGCGATAAATATTTTTGTGAAAGGGTGCCCCGCTCGATGACGCTTGTGAGGGGTGACATCAATTCTTCGATGGGTCTTTGTTTTTAAAAAGGTGGCGTCACCACACAACGTTTGTCGCTAAACGATGCGCCTTTGGCCATTCAAAACACCAAAAGACAGGGATGTCTTTTGCAGCGGCCATGGACGCCGAACAACGGTTTTGGATGGGCAAAGGCGCGTGGCTTAAAAAGACAAAAACACCACATAGAAAACCGCTATAATGAAACACACTGTACAGTATTCAAATAAGCACACCTAAAAACATGAAAATAATCGTCAGAAACTTAGATAGAAAAACAACCAGCCAAGAGATTGAGTCACTTTTTGAGTCCTTTGGCAAAGTTCAATCGTGCAATTTAGTGATGGACGACGCAAGCGGACTGTCCAAGGGCTTTGCATTCGTCGAAATGCCTGCGCCGGGAGAGGCAAAAGCCGCCATCAAAAATTTAAATGATAGCAAGCAAGGTGCAAACAAGATCAGAGTCAAGTATGCCGAAGATAAAAGCAAAAAAGCGTAATTTAATATAATTAATAAACGCGACGTTTTACTATTTAATGCATTCATATGCGTCCAATGCCCGTTGACGAGTTTCCTTCAAATCAACAATCGGCTTGGGATACTCTTGACCAAGCTTTATGCCAGCTGCCGTCAAGACATGTTCACTAGCCTGCCACGGTTTGTGAATGTATTTTATCGATAATGCGCGTAATTCTGGGCAATATTGTTTTACGTACTCACCGTCTTTATCGAACCTCTCGCCCTGAGTTACTGGATTAAAAATTCTGAAGTACGGAGATGCATCCGCGCCCGTGCCTGCCACCCATTGCCAACCAGCTGAGTTACTCGCCGCGTCTGCATCGACTAAGCAATCCCAAAACCAGCGTTCGCCTTCACGCCAATCTATTAATAAGTTTTTGACTAAAAATGATGCCGTTATCATTCTTGCTCGATTGTGCATATAACCCGTTTGATACAGCTCTCTCATGCCTGCATCAACAATTGGGATGCCTGTTTTCCCTTGTTTCCAAGCCTCTAATGCTCGTTTATCTTGACGCCATGCAAAGTCATTAAACTTAGGTTTAAAATTACGTTTTTGAATATCGTCGAAATGATATAGCAATGAATAAGAAAATTCTCTCCATCCCAGCTCACTAAGAAAAGTCGCTATGCCCTGTTGGTCAGTATTGCCATCACATGCATTATATATGGCATGCCAAACTTGATTAGGTGACAGCATACCGCTGTTTAAATAAGGTGATAAACGTGACGTGCCATTGATAGATGGAATATCGCGGGCATTATCGTAGGTCTCGATAGCGTCATCGATAAATCGTTTCAATTTATATTGCGCAGACTGCTCTGTCACTGTCCACTTGCTTGCGACGCCTTCATCCCAGTTAGCCGTGGGCAGCAGACCCAATTCGCTCAAACCACAACTGTGTTTTATGTGAGTTGACGATTCTAAAAATTGTATTTGCGGTTTGCGTTCGGGCAAACGCGGAGACGGTGCAGATAAGCATCCATTTTTATAAAACGGCGTAAACACTTTATATGGCGTATCATCCTCTTTTAAAACCTGCCAAGGCTCCCATAATAATCGGCCGTTTGTAATATTTACTGATATGTCGCCCTTATTGAGCGCTGATTCTATGTCTTTGTCTCGCTTACGCGCCCATGGTTCATACATCCTGTTGCAAAACACCTCTTTTACATTCAGCTTATCACAGAGTTCGAGCAAAATTTCCTGCGCTGGACCTCTGTAGAGCCGAAGGTGACCCTCTAAATCACTGTTGAGTTCTTTCAAAGCATGGTGCAGCCACCACTTACTTGCTGCGCCTTGCACTGCTTTTTGTGGAATAGCTTCATCGTGTATATAAATAGGTATTACTTTGCCTGAATCGGCAGCTGAAATAAGGGCAGGATTATCTTTGACTCGCAAATCTTGGCGAAACCACATAATAGTCACAGACATTAGACCTCCAGTGTTATTATTGATGTTTGAGCGTTGATGCCACCATCATTTTAAATTGCCGGCCCTACTTTTCAGATAGCGCAAAAAATCACTCTACATGACATTTATTTGCAAACACCACGCCACAAGAAACTGTTTTATTCGCTTGTTTTTATTAGCTATTTATTATTGTTCCAGTGTTGAGACAATACATTTTACAGGTGTTAGTGTAAAAATTGCAAAGGTTTGCAATTATTCTCAGAGGAACAAAAATTAGCAGATGGGTATAAAAAAAGCACCCGAAGGTGCTTTTTAAAAAATTTGGAACGTCGCGCTTACTTTTTAGCAGCGGCTAATTGAGCGGCAACTTCTGCTGCAAAATCTTCAGACTTTTTCTCAATACCTTCACCAACTTCAAAACGAATGAAGTTAATTACGTCAGCACCTTTCGACTTAAGAAGTTCACCAACGGTTTGTGCTGGGTCTTTCACGAAAGGTTGGCCAGTTAGACTGACTTCGCCCGTAAATTTCTTCATACGACCAGCCACCATTTTCTCTGCGATTTCTGGCTTTTTACCTGATTGAACAGCAATGTCGATTTGAATTTCTTTTTCTTTTTCGACAACTTCAGCAGGTACATCACTCGGTTTAACATACTGTGGACTTGCAGCAGCAACATGCATTGCTATGTCTTTTGCTAGCTCTTCGTCACCACCCTCTAAGATAGTGATAACACCGATACGACCACTGTGTACATAAGCACCTAATGTTGCACCTTCAACGTTAATAACGCGACGAGGGCTAATGTTTTCACCGATTTTTGAAACTAAAGTTTCACGTACTTGAGCTACCGTTGAACCGTCTAATTCAGCTGCATTCAATGCATCGATATCGTTGATGCCATGGGCAGCAGCAAGATCAATTAATTTATTACCAAACGCTAAGAAACCTTCGTCACGCGCGACGAAATCAGTTTCGCAGTTAACTTCCATCATAGTCGCTTTACCGCTACTGACTTTAGTTAAGATAACGCCTTCTGCTGCAATACGACCTGCTTTTTTCGCCGCTTTTGCTTGACCAGACTTGCGCATATTTTCTATTGCTAGCTCGATGTCGCCATCAGTTTCAACTAATGCGTTTTTACAATCTAACATTCCAGCGCCAGTGCGCTCGCGTAATTCTTTAACCAGTGCTGCAGTCACTGCCATTGTCTTTTCCTCAAAATCTGTATCTAGTATTTAGAAAAAGGGGGCGAAAGCCCCCTTTTCAGGATAATCGTTATTCTATTTAAAGAATGCTAATTATTCAGCCGCTTCAACGAAGTCGTCTTTTTCAGAAGCAGCAACAACCACTTCGGCATTACGTCCTTCATTGATAGCGTCCGCCGCTGCGTTGGTGTACAAGTTTACAGCGCGGATAGCATCGTCGTTACCAGGGATGACAAAATCAACACCGTCTGGGTTAGAGTTAGTATCAACAACACCTACCACTGGAATACCAAGGTTGCGAGCTTCAGTCACTGCAATGTGTTCGTGATCAGCATCGATAACAAAAATTACGTCCGGAAGTCCGCCCATATTTTTGATACCACCTAAGCTGCCTTCTAGCTTAGTCATTTCACGTTGAAGCATAAGCACTTCTTTTTTAGTTAGCTTATCAAAAGTACCGTCGGCACTTTGTGATTCTAAATCTTTAAGACGCTTGATTGATTGACGCACTGTTTTCCAGTTAGTCAACATTCCGCCCAACCAACGCTTGTTTACGTAGTATTGACCAGATTTGATAGCCGCTTCTTTAACCGCTTCACTTGCAGCGCGTTTAGTACCAACAAAAAGAACTTTACCTTTCTTGTTTGAAACACTAGATAAATAGTTTAGTGCCTCGTTAAACAAAGGAACTGTTTTTTCTAAGTTGATAATATGGACACGGTTACGAGCGCCAAAAATGTATTGACCCATTTTTGGGTTCCAGTAACGTGTTTGGTGACCGAAGTGAACGCCTGCTTGAAGCATGTCGCGCATTGAAACATTTGCCATTTTATATTTTCCTATAATTGGGGTTAGGCCTCCATATACCCCTTCGCTCGATCCAAATCACCAAACTATGTTAGTTAACAGTAACTTAGACACCCCGAGTTAAGTGTCGGTATATGTGTGTTTTTAGTAAAATCGTACTGTATTTTATTGAGTTTGAAAGCCGCCAAAACGGTTCATTCCCAAACAGCGCGCGCTTTATATCATTTTATCATCATAATTTCAAGCAAAGGCGATAAAAAAGCGAAGTTAAAATCGGTTTGGAAAAGTGCTTTAAGCTGTACACAAATGGGCCTTAAAGTTAAACTCAGTGCCATCTGTGTCGCAATGTATCAGTTACAAATAGTTTTTTTATAAAACGGGACTTTATAAGATAGTCTTAACGAGTATCATTGCGACAAAATTTTATGCTATTTTGTGGCCTGAAATGGGCGAATAACGAGGTAAATTTTGGCTGGAACGATAAAAACACCTGACGAAATCGAGAAAATGCGAGTGGCTGGTAAACTCGCATCTGAAGTATTGATGATGATTGGCGAGTATGTCAAAAAAGGCGTTACTACTGGAGAATTAGACAAGATCTGTCACGATTATATTGTTGGGCAGCAACAAGCAATCCCAGCCCCTTTAAATTATGGCAATCCACCTTTCCCTAAGTCCATTTGTACATCGGTCAACCATGTTATCTGTCATGGCATCCCGGGGGACAAAAAACTTAAAGACGGCGATATTGTGAATATTGACGTTACTGTTATAAAAGATGGCTATCATGGCGACACGTCCAAAATGTTTGTTGTCGGAAAGCCTTCTATATTGGCTGAACGATTGATAAATATTACCCAAGAAAGCCTTTACAAAGCCATCCGTATTGTCAAACCCGGCATACGACTGGGGGATATTGGGCACGTTATCCAAACGTATGCAGAATCGCATAACTATTCGATAGTGCAAGAGTATTGCGGGCATGGGATCGGCGCTACTTTTCATGAAGACCCACAAATCGTTCACTATGGCAAACCCAACACTGGCGAAGTCATCGAAGCCGGCATGTGTTTTACGATTGAGCCAATGATCAACGCGGGCAAACGCCATTCTAAGATGCTGCCTGACAATTGGACAGTCGTCACAAAAGACCGCAGTCTAAGTGCTCAATGGGAGCATACTTTGCTAGTGACCGAAACGGGCGTAGAAATTCTGACCTTACGCGACGAAGAAAAAATCGAGCGCATCATAAATCACTAGGTAATGCAGCGCAAATAGGGATGTTTTTGCCCACCACAACGTGGTCATCATGCCTTGTAAGATTGCTATAAAACCGTTTTATCCACAGCAGGAGATACCGTGTCAATTCAAGCGCTTATGGCCGTCGTCAACGATATTAAATCGATAAACGATATCACTCAATTTAAGAAATGCGTCACGCTCCATTATGAGTGGCTCGCAGAGTCATTTAATCAAATTCATGTTGACGAATTAGTTACCTCACGTGCGGCTTTTACCGATACCTTGTTATGTCACGCTTGGCAGCTTTTGGCGTTAGACAAAGAATCTCGCCTAACACTATGCGCAGTGGGTGGTTATGGACGTGGTCAGTTGCAGCCATATTCGGATATCGATCTGTTAATATTGTCAGAAAAGACCATTTCCCAGAGCGTGCAAGACAGGGTCAGTATTTTTATTACATTTTTGTGGGACATTAAGTTAGATGTGGGCCAATCAGTGCGAACTATCGCGGAAAGTTGTTCGCTAGCAAAATCAGATATCACCATTGCGACAAATCTGGTTGAAGCACGCGTTTTGACCGGTTGTGCAATCACGTTTGATAAGCTTATGGAAAAAGTCAGTCATCACCGTGTATGGTCCAGCAAAGATTTCTTTATTGCCAAGCGTCAAGAGCAAATAAACCGCCATCACAAATTTAATGACACATCATATAACTTAGAGCCGAACATCAAAGAGAACCCGGGGTGCCTAAGAGATATTCAAAATATTGGCTGGATTGCCAAAAAGCATTTTCGTGAATACGACGGAATGACGTTGATAGGACATGGCTACTTTACCAATCTCGAGCATGCAGAGTTAATAGAGTGCCGCTCTCATCTTTGGCGAATCCGCTTTGCATTGCACATTGTCTCTGGTCGCAGCGAAAATCGTTTGTTGTTTGATTATCAGACTGACGTTGCTGCGCTGTTGGGCTATGGTGACGGCAAAGCCGCCGTTGAAAATATGATGAAATCATTCTTTCGTATTGTGCGCCGTGTCAGCGAATTAAATAGTATGTTAGTTCAGCGTTTTCAAGTAGATGTGCTCAAGCTCAAAGTTAAAACGCAGAAAGTACTAAACGACTCATTGGCGATCAGAGATGGACTTGTTTCACCTACCAAACTTGATATCTTCGAAACACCTGCAGACATCTTAGATTTTTTAAGTGTGATCGCCGAACATAACGAGATCACTGGCTTAGACGCAGATTGCATTCGTCAGTTGCGTAACGCACGACGCAAGTTTCAGGATACCTATTATCACGAAATTCCCGAGTGCCGAGAACGTTTTATCGCATTAATGAAAAAACCTTTTTTCTTTAAGTTCGCGTGGGACGTTATGTATCAGTTCGGCATACTGCAGTCTTATTTGCCAGAGTGGGATAAAATTGTTGGCATGATGCAATTCGACTTGTTTCATGCATATACTGTTGATGAGCACACCCATCGTTTAGTTAAGCATGTTCACAGATACTACAGCGAGCCTACAGAATTTCCGCGCTGCCATAGAATTGTGAAAGAAGAAGATAAACCTGAACTATTGTTTCTAGCAGCGATTTTTCATGATATCGCCAAAGGTCGAAATGGTGATCACTCAAAACTAGGCGCTAAAGACGTCAAAGAATTTTGTGTGAAGCATGGCATATCACCTGCCGATACTGCCTTAATAGCTTGGTTGGTAGAGCACCATTTATTGATGTCAGTTGTCGCTCAACGCAGAGATATCTACGACCCAGAAGTTATCGAGCAATTTGCTTCGACCGTCAAAAGCCAGAGGCATCTAAACTTGCTTTATGCGCTCACGTTAGCTGATATTAGAGCAACTAACGATAATCTTTGGAATGATTGGAAAGCATCATTGCTGCGAGAACTGTTTTTGTTGACACAACAAGCCCTCGAAAATGGGTTGGAATGCCAAGTGACCCTTGACGAAAGAATCACTGAGCATAAAAAAAGTGCTGAGCTTTTGCTTGCCAAAGTGGATATTTCACTCCAAGAGGCAAGCTTGTTTTGGGAGCAAATGAACAAAGATTATTTTGCTCGATTTAAGCCCAATCAGATTGCTTGGCATACTGAGACCATTGTTAAACACGGTGAAATATCGGTAGATGACTTTATTGTCGCGGTAAGTGATACGACCTCAAAAGCAGGTACAGAGCTGCTCATTTACTGTAACGACCGCCCTGCACTTTTTGCACAAATAGCGTCAGTGCTAGACAGTCGTAACTTTTCCATTCACGATGCCCAAATAACCGTCACAGCCAAAGGCAATGTGTTCGATAGTATGATCATTCTCGATCAAGACGGTGATAGAATTAACACCCCTTCGCATGTCGAAACACTCATTAAGGCAGTACAATCGCAACTGCGCAAACCCGGTCGCTCACATGCAAATCGCCGCAAAATGTCGCGGCAAATGAAGCAGCTCGATGTTAAGACCAAAGTCAGATTCTATTCCAGTCATGAAGACACAACACTAGTTGAATTAGAGGCGCTTGATGCACCTGGTTTATTAGCAAAAATTGGGCACCTTTTTGTTGACCTAAATTTGACCTTAAAACTTGCTAAAATATCGACTATCGGCGAGCGCGCCGAAGATGTATTTATTATTTCTAATGAGCACGGCAAAGCGCTTACTCATGACCAACAAGTCACCCTTAAAAAACAACTTATCTTAAAACTTGATCAACCAGAAGTGAATCACGCTATATGAACACATTAAAGACCGTAATTGAACACGCATTTGATACCAAAGACAGTTATACCGCCGCCACTGCAACCGCAGAAATCAGACAAGCAGTGTATGACTGTATCGAATTGCTAAACTCAGGCAAAGGTCGAGTCGCTGAAAAAATTGACGGTAAATGGCATGTCAACGATTGGCTAAAAAAAGCGGTATTACTGTATTTTAAACTGCATGACAACCAGCTGATAGAAGGCGCTGAGGCGACTTATTATGATAAAGTTCCATTGAAATTTGATGGTTATGACGCAGAGCGTTTTGCCGCAGAAGGTATGCGAGTTGTTCCTCCAGCAGCGGTGCGAACAGGCACTTTCATTGGCAAAAACGTGGTATTAATGCCCTCATACGTCAATATCGGGGCCTATGTAGACGAAGGCACAATGGTCGATACATGGGTAACCGTGGGATCCTGTGCACAAATTGGCAAAAACGTTCACCTGTCTGGCGGCGTGGGCATCGGTGGGGTATTAGAGCCGTTGCAAGCCAACCCAACTATTATTGAAGATAACTGCTTTATCGGCGCACGCTCAGAAGTGGTTGAGGGCGTTGTTGTAGAGGAGGGCTCTGTCATATCAATGGGTGTTTATATTAGCCAAAGTACGCGTATTTACGACCGCGAAACGGGCACCATCACCTACGGTCGTATACCAGCGGGATCGGTCGTTGTATCTGGCAGCCTGCCTAGCGCGTGTGGTACGCATAGTTTGTATGCGGCTATTATTGTGAAAAAAGTGGATGCCAAAACACGCGCCAAAGTGGCCATCAACGATATTTTACGTGGTGCCGAATAATCTTTGTTCCAAGCTGCTGAACCGTCGCGCAACCATCTTGAACGCTGTCTGGATTAAGCCATGTGAGCCACGAATAACCAGCTACAAGTAAGCCATAAACAAAAAAGAGGATTTAAATCCTCTTTTTTGTCACGCTTTTTTTTATTAGCACTAAGTCAAATTGTTAGCCAACAAAAAGCGATACAGCATTAAACAGTTGTTAACGCAGGCACAAGCGCTTCTAACCAAGGAACAACGTCTTCCTCTGCGGCGAGTGTTTCAATTGCATCAACTTCAAGCATGTCAGCAACTGATTTACCTTGAAGTTCAGTCAACAATTCTTGGAACTGACGCCCGCCACCACAAAAGCTGTCGCCGTAGCTGCTGTCACCTAGTGCAGCAACGGCAAAAGGTTTGCCATCCATTAACGGAAACTCATCACGTAAATCAGAATAAAATAACTCCAAATTGGGCGGCACATCACCCTGTCCTGTTGTTGAAGTAATCACGACCACTGCTTGAGCATCAGCAAAATCTGACGTTTCAGGATCCGAGAACACTTCACAAGTGACATTGTGCTTTTCGAACATAGCCTTGGCTTCTTCTGCCACATGCTGAGCGTTTCCATACACTGAGCCGGCAAAAATACTAACATTACGCATTGCGTTATCCTCTAACGATTGTTGTACAACAGAGTACGGTCGCGTGCATCATCGGCGCCGCGCTTAAGTTGTCTTGATGGCGCTCAAGCGCACTTAAGCCTATTTCAGGACTCATCTAAATTATTCCTCGGACTATAAAGGGAGTCGGTATTAACTTCAAATTTT
>Ga0115565_10003057_pt1 | contig 12120 bp, 9 predicted proteins | sample COGITO_mtgs_1105_FD_87199 | JGI IMG/M metagenome (GOLD analysis project Ga0115565, IMG submission 87199) | Pelagic marine microbial communities from North Sea - COGITO_mtgs_110530 | ecosystem: Environmental > Aquatic > Marine > Epipelagic | place: Germany:Helgoland, sampling site Kabeltonne... | reverse complement strand
CCATAACATATTGACCTCTGTTCTTTTCCAGAAAGTGTGAATTTTGATTGATTTTATTGGCGACAACTCCCTTTAGTTCTCCTCCTACTCTAAAACTCATTTCCAGGGAAACAGGGACAAACTCTGTTCCGGTAATTTCAATATCTATGGTGACCTTTCCATTGTTTTCACTTATCTCCACATTAAAAAGCATAGATTGAATCCCATCTTCTTTTCTTGCAGCACGAGAGGCATCATTCCATGTGACTTCACCATTTCTGTCCTTTTCTGGAATGGTCTGCATGTAGCCTCTGGTTTTTGACTTGCTCAATTTGATTATATTTCCATCCATTGTACAGCTTTCCGAAATAAATTGTCCACGACTCCCAAAGAATGCTGCTCCCAATCTCAGCGACTGCATTACTGCATTGCCTTTTCGAAAAGTGAAAAAGGTAGGATTGTTTTCAATTACCGAAATATCTGTTGTACCGCGTCTTATTCTGAAAACACCGGAATAAGAGAAGCGTTTAAAATAGTTATCGGGTATGGAGGAATCATCCGGCATATCCTTTTCAAAAATAGCATCTTCCAAAATAAAAGATGCATATCTTATTATTCTTTTTAATATATTCTCCGGCATTTCACGCTCAATCAATTTGCAAACTGCTGCAAATTCAGAGTTATTATCTTTTATAGCAAAATACCTGTATGCATAGTAATATTGATCCACAAATGACTGGTAAGCCCTATCTTGTCTACCGGATGCATCTGTCACCACTTCTCCCCCCGGCTGAATATAATACATAGTCATGTCCAGATTTTTTCTGGCATATTCTTGAAGTTCCGGGCGATCAAGTAGACGACCTATTACCGTAAACATGTTGTCGCAAATGGGCGAATAAGCACCGACGCTCTTCTCCGAATATTGTCCGTCAGTATCGAAATCAATTCCTTCACTTAACCATTCATCTATCCGTTTAACATATTTCTGAGATGGGAAAAAATGATTAACCCAAGCCAGGGCAGAGCTAATAACCCAGCGATGATTTGCAGTGTGAACTCCCCCAATTAAGAAGCATTTTCCCGTATTTTCAATAAATGTACTTAAACTGGTAATGGTTTGTTCTAATCCCGATTTGTTAAGACGTTTCAGACAAGCATAAATCGGACATAAGTCATTCACGATAAAAGCCGTGTCTGGTGGAGAACGAAAATTCGTCGTGTGCAAATCGATTGTTCCATCCTCATGTTGAATATTTACAAGGCAAGCAGCAGCTCTTTCCAGGGCCTTCTCCAGTTCGGGTGAAAGGTAATACCGTGAAAACTTTGACACATAAGCTGTTCCCAAAGAACTGATAAATTCTTTTGTGGAATGTACATTGGGCACCTCCCAGCCATTTGCAATTCCACCATCCCAGCGATTTCCTGCATCATTTATTTGGTGTTTCAGCAAGTCTGGAATATCATTGTCGTTTAATTGTGAAAGTTGTCTGATAATATCATCAGATCCTTTACTTGCACTGATTAAGCTACTTCCCAAGTTAGTTGAAGGAAGTGTTGAAATGGCTGCAACTCCAACACCTGACTTAATTATAAATTCGCGTCTCTGTATTTTCATTTTATTTCTTTTTATACACTTTATAATTTAGCTGTAAGCCATTGAAAAATTAAACACTAAACTCAATTTTAAAAATTTACAACCAGTTTACTTCAATGCCAAGTTTTATCGCAAAACACTTCAATTGCTTCCCTACCAGTCCAAGTGCAGCAATGGCATGATGACTAAAACAACATATAACTTTTCAACATTTATAGTTGTTTACGTGCTTCGAGATGTAAATATGAAACAAAAACTTTACCCTCATTTTATTAGTTCGTTAATAATTTCTTCCTTGAGTGAACTTTTATCATAGCTACGCATTTTTTGCGTCTCGTATGTATTGAGACACTCATGATATCCAATAAATTTATGAAAATTACAATATTAAAAGAAAGTAAAGTTTTAATAGTTATTTACAACTATTTGATATAATGTAATTTGCATCCAAATGAAATCAAATAAAATGACTGTCTATTTGCCAATACAAAATGTATTTCTATTATTTTTTAATCATTAACTCTCAAAACTGACTAAGTTGGCTTCAACTGCTTCCAGCATTTCAGAAGAACGAAAACTATTATTGGGACCCCTTTTTGCTGGAGAATACCAACTCGAGGTTCGTTGATGTGAGAGGCGCTTTCCGGCTATTTTTAGTAGTGACTGTTTACTCTATTAGTTGCTGGTAATTGTTCATTACCTAGGCTGTATAATTCTTCTACAGTTGCATGTAATTGAATTGAAACCAATTCTTATCAATTAAGATATGGCTTATGTTTTACTTATCTTCTATCTTCGAGACTCCTTCTTTTGTAGGATATACTGGTACTATCGTTCCATCATTATTATACTCCAAATACTCTACACAGGTATTGCGCCTGTATACTGTGCCTCTATTCCAATCCCGAACGTGATAAAAGAAATACCCCTGGCCTTTATACTCAATTATTGAATGATGGTCCTGTGTTTGACTGGGATTTACAGCTCCTTTATATTCAAATGGCCCATAAGCATTATCACCTAAACCATAGTAACCTCCTTCTCCCGTATTATATGAAAAATAATATTTCCCATTATACTTATGCATATAAATTGCCTCGAAGAAATTATCCGAACCATATTCCACCAGTCTTGGTTCTTCAGCTAATTCAGTCATATTATCTTTTAGCTTGGCAACCAATGGCTTATCCAATCCCCAATATAAATAAGGTGTTCCATCCTCATCAATAAATACACATGGGTCAATCCATTTTCCATCAACACCTTCAATCCAGCCAATATCTTTAAACGGACCTTGCGGCACTTTACTAACAGCCACACCACAGCGCATTTCTCTTGTTCCATCAGCGGAATGGGGATATATCAAATAATATTTTGAGTTTTTATAAGCAGCTGTTGGAGCCCACATAAATCCGGGAACTCCCCAGTTGATATTACGTGAATGAAGAATTTCACCATGATCGGTCCAGTTTGCCATATCGATTGTTGAGAATGCATGATATCGATCCATGGTATTATAATTTACTGAACTGTCCTTATCATGAGATGTATAAAGCCAAACCTTACCATCTTCCCATACATGAGCTGAAGGATCAGCTGTACGAATATGCCGAATAATAGGATTTTGTGCAGATACATTTATTGCAGCGAAAGCAAAAAACATTAAACCAGCTATTGATTTTCTTTTAATTTTAAGTTTCATTTTTTTAAAAGAACAGTTACCTTATTTAAGCTTAGTTTTGGAGGTGTCCGGAGCTGAACCGATCCGTCGGGTTCGGATTGAAGTACCACCGTTTTTAATAAACTTATCGACCGACCCTAAATTGCCTTCGACGACCCAGTAGTTGATGTCGCCGAAGCCCATGTTCTTGGGGTCGTTGATATCGCTTACGAGCGTCTGCCAGGAATTTCCTAAGTCTGTCTGTCCCTTACCTGGCATCTCCGTGTTCATTTGATCGATTGAGAAACCGTGTCTGCCAGACACTGTAACATGATGAGTATTGCGGTAGGTGCCCACCCGAGCGAAGTGGGAAGCGTGATTAGCATTTAGGAATTTAAGACCGTTGAAATTAGAGGCTACAACGATGTTGTCGCCGTCGGTATGCTCGTTAACGATGATACCGATATGATAGCCTGTTACAACCACGTTGCGCAGGACAGTCCATGCCGCATTATTGCAAGCCGGTGTTATCAGGCCACTGGTGCCATGGATCGGTTTGGAGGCCTGAACATTGTAGATGCCTGTATTGATGAAAACGTTTTCTATCTTGCATTGCGCCGCGTTCTCAAGATCGACGCCGTTGATACCAGGATTATCATAGGTTCGGACATCTAGATTCCTGAGAACCACGTTGACTCCGGAGAATGTATGGTACAACTTCTCAGGTGAATTACTGACGGAAATGACGGGGGGGCCTGATTCTGCAAGACACTTAACGATAGTGCCTTTATTTTGGAAGGGGAATGTACCGACTGTCCCGAATATCGGAGTCGGTTCGCTCTCGCCAATTATTTCGACCGTGATCCACTCTTTCGTTCCGGGAATAATGATTCTTCCCCGATAGATCCCATCGGAGATTATCATTCTCCCGCCTCCCGCCATGATCAACGCCTTCAGGCAGGCTGAAAACGCCTTGGTATTATCAGTTTTGTCATCGCCCACAGCTCCGTAGTTGAGAACATTGAAAGTTCTAGAGTTTTTTGTGAAAGTTTTTTCATTCACTTTAATGTTCTTCTTATTGGGCATTTCCACTTGATTTCTTCTGTCGGATTCCACCTTCTCATTACAAGCAGAGATTAGAATCAATAATGAGAAAGCGGCAAATTTAATACTTGAGAATTCCAAGATTTTTTTTATAATATTTCTTATTGTAAGTATCATCTAATTGGTATTTACAAAATTTGTTATTTATTTAAAGTTTGATCTTTTTGTTACTTAGAAGCTGTTTAAAAATTATGATTTTAGAGATTACCAACAATAAAATTAATGAATTTATGATGATTTATAAATAAAGTTAAACAAGAAAAAAACAAGAAAAAAGGCCGCACTAAAGATTGAAAAGAAGCCTGTCTCTCCGCTCTTATAATTCCTATCATATTTTAAATTAATATTTTAGGGATTTTTTTATTGAATGATATTTGTATAGTTATACTATTTTTAAACCTAAAGCTTTCTAACCTATCTGATTACCTGGCGATAGGGTGGGTTTTATAAAATGATTTTCTGTGGAAGTTATAGTCCTTGATATTATATATAACCCCAAGTCTACAAGGTTGGGACCAATCCAAATCCTTTGTAAATTACTATCATCATTGACCTAACAGGGCTTTTAGTGATGCCTTTAAAGATTTTGAGGTTTAGAATGTATTGGTTATGCAATTGCATTATAGTTTATTTGATCAATAATACTTATGACCTTCTGTTTTTTATCAAGGTCAAAGATTCCATCAATACTCTGATCATTTTGATCTGTAAATGGGGATTTATAAAAAATTGACTTATCAATTGCTCCATTTTTGATTAGATAAGAAATAATTGTATTTAAAAAAGTCATCTGATCAGCTCTCAATTCGCCTACTTGTAAAAAACCTGCGAAAGCCCCATTGATTGGGGATTGCTCTACTCCAGTGATACTTTTTATAAACTCCCCTAGTGGTTTTTCTCCCTAGTAATCGACAAATTGTTGTTTTGTTCCTGCAACACTTTCAGTAAAGAGCATTTCCTCGATTGAATTAAGCTCCTGTTTGATAACAGGTATAATGTTCCTAAGTTTATTTATAGTTAAGTGGTCCTTGTTTTTCTGATATAGCTTTCAACTCAATCTTTGTATGATTGTAAGCTTTCGTAAGAGGTGTTCACATGTCCTCTTATCTTAATTCCATCTTAATCTAAATCATCTTCAAAGTGAGCGTAGATAGGTTTTTGTTTTTTTTGTGTCAAGATATTTGATCAGATCCCTCAGTGCTGTCCTTAGTGACTATAGTTTTTTTATGTTAATTTTCTTCCAGTACTGGTCTGTTTGAACCTCTTTATAAGAGCAACATGGGTAGATACTTGAGGGATGTTATCCTTTTTTTGAAGTGAAGAAGCAGTTCCATAAATCTTAACCCCCGTTCAAATAGAAAAACCGTTTTATAAAACCCATGCCCCTTTGTTTGATTAGGGGTGCTCCTGCATTCAACACCCTTTTCATCTTCTTTTTTTAGACAATGTTTCGCTCAATTATCTTTAGTCATCTTTTTGAAAGATATTTTTTTTCATTTTCTTTGATTTCTACTATTTTAATGAAATAATATGCTATTTTAATAAAACCAATAAAAAAGTTAACGACCATCAATGATTCAGATCAATAATAATATCAAAATAGAGGACTTTAAAAAAAAAATAAACCAACTCTGGACGCTTTCTGGAGAAAAAATTAACAGAATAGCTGCTGAATACGACGAGAACCAAGGGGCTCCCGTGTTTACAGTAAATGGTAAATATGCTACCCGTGGCTGGACCGAATGGACTCATGGATTTCAGTTTGGATCTGCTGTTTTGCAGTTCGACGCAGTTGACGACAACCAATTTATTGATTTGGCTAAGAGACAGGTACTGGATAAAATGGCAACCCACGTCAGTCATACCGGAGTGCACGATCATGGGTTCAACAACTTGAGCACTTACGGTAATTTATTGCGATTGATGCACGAAGGAAAAATTCCACACAATGAATGGGAGGCTAATTTTTATGCCTTGGCCATTAAAATATCTGGATCTGTACAAGCCTCACGATGGACCGATCTCCCCGAAGGCGGTTTTATTTACTCTTTCAATGGCCCCCACTCCTTGTTTGTTGATACCATTCGTTCTTGTAGGATTTTGATGGCCAGTCACTTGATGGGGCATTCCCTCCAAGGTGAGGGAGACCGAAAAATATCACTCTTCGAGCGCGCGCTGCAGCACATTAAAGCGACATCCAAATATTCAATATATTACGGCGAGGGCAGAGACCATTATGATATTTGGGGAAGAACAGCCCACGAGGTTATTTTCAACACCAATGACGGACAATTCCGATGTCCAAATGCTCAACAAGGTTACACAGGATTTTCTACTTGGACCCGAGGACTGGCGTGGGGAATGCTCGGTTTTGCAGAGGAATTGGAAGCCTTAGAATTGTTGAATAATGACGAATTGACTGAGTTTGGGGGATTTGATAAAATCGAGGAAATGATGCTCAAGGGCGCCAAAGCTACTTGTGACTTTTACATCGAACACACTCCCAGCTGTGGGGTCACCTATTGGGATACGGGAGCGCCTAACCTCCACAAATTAGGAGATTATCTAGATAGCCCTGCAGATCCCTACAATGACTGGGAACCCGTGGACAGTTCCGCTGCCGCAATAGGAGCTCAAGGGCTGCTTAGACTCGGAAATTACCTCAGGAAAAAAGGTCAGAAAGATGCGGGAGATAAATATTGGCAAGCAGGTTTAACCGTTTTTAATTCACTCTTACAAGAACCTTATCTCAGTACCGATACAAATCACCATGGTTTATTGTTGCACACCATTTACCACCAACCCAATGGATGGGACCATATTCCCGAAGGAAGTAAAATTGCAAATGGTGAATCTTGTATGTGGGGAGACTATCACTTTAGAGAATTGGCACTGTATGTTCAAAAAATGATAGCTGGAGAACCCTATTACCAGTATACAAATTGTGTTAAATAATTAACTTCAGATGAGGTCATTAACAAATTATTCTAAGCTTTGTGTTCATACCCAAACCAATAAACCATGGACGATAGAGGAATGCATCGTCCATTATGCTGCAGCAGGAATCAGTGCCATTTCAATTTGGAGACATTTACTGGAAGGAAAAGACTTGTTTAAGATTAAAGAGCTGTTAGTCAAGAACCAAATGAAAGTGGTGGCTCTGGTTCGTGGAGGTTTTTTTCCAGCCGTTGATGACAAGAAAAGAGCATTGGCGTTGGAGGACAATCGTTTGGCCATGGAACAGGCAGCGGCACTGGGGGCTACACAGGTAGTTTTGGTTTGTGGCGCAGATCCGGATCAGTCTTTAAAAGTGTCCCGTCAACAAATAAAAGAAGGTATTATTGCATTGCTTCTCCAAGCAGAACAATTGGGCGTAAAGCTTTCAATAGAACCATTACACCCCATGTATGCAGGGGATAGGTCCGCTATATCGTCTCTTGGACAAGCCAACGATTTGTGCGAGGAGATTGACTCGCCGTTGGTTGGTGTTGCCATTGATGTCTACCACCTTTGGTGGGACGATCAGTTGGAAAAAGAAATCTACCGATGTGGAAAATCAGACAATATCTTTGCTTTTCATGTTTGCGATTGGCGGGTGCCAACAACCGATTTTTTAACCGACAGGGGCCTTATGGGAGAAGGCTGCATTCCGGTAAAACAGATCAGAGAATGGGTTGAGAAAGCAGGTTTTGATGGCTATAATGAGGTAGAAGTTTTTTCAGAACGTTTGTGGGCTCAAGACCAAAAGCTATATTTGGAAGATATTAAAAGAGCATATTTAAACTACAGTTAACAATAACAAATGAAAATACATAAGATTGGAGTTATAATGAATGGGGTGACAGGTAGAATGGGCACCAACCAACACCTCATACGCTCCTTGGCGGCCATTGTAGCCCAAGGTGGTGTTAAAATAAATGATAATGAAGTCATAATGCCCAATTTGATGCTGGTGGGGAGGAATGAAAATAAGCTAAAAAACTTAGCAAAACGAACCCAAGTGAAAAACTGGACTACAAACTTGGACGCTGTTTTAAACAAAGATCATTATCAGATCTATTTTGATGCACAAACCACAGGAAGAAGAGCGGATGCCATCCACAAGGCTGTGGCAGCAGGAAAACATATCTACTGTGAGAAACCAGTAGCAACTTCTACACAGATCGCATTGGATTTGTACATCGCATGTGAAAAGGCTGGGGTAAAACACGGGGTAGTACAGGACAAACTTTGGCTTCCTGGAATGATGAAGTTAAAGCGATTGATCGCCAATGATTTTTTTGGAGAAATTTTGTCCGTGAGGGGAGAGTTTGGCTATTGGGTTTTTGAAGGCCATACCGTACCGGCTCAACGACCCAGCTGGAATTACCGAAAAGAGGACGATGGAGGGATTGTTGTTGACATGCTTTGCCACTGGAGGTATGTGTTGGACAATATTTTTGGTTCGGTCAAAGGTGTTTTCTGTATGGGAGCTACCCATATTCCAGAACGCATCGATGAAAATGGACAGCCCTATAAATGTACTGCCGATGATGCCGCATACGCTATTTTTGAATTAGAGGGAGGGGTCATCGCCCAGTTCAATTCTTCTTGGACTACTCGGGTCAGAAGAGACGACTTGCTCACCCTTCATGTCGATGGAACTAAGGGGTCTGCCGTAGCTGGTTTGAGAGATTGTTGGACCCAACATTACGGAAATACTCCAAAGCCTGTTTGGAATCCAGATATGCCTAACCCCATCGATTTTAAAGCAGGATGGACCAAAGTTCCTGAGCAGGAGGATTTTGATAATGCCTTTAAGGCACAATGGGAACTCTTCCTCAAACACGTGGTATTGGACACGCCTTTTCCTTGGAATATGATGGAGGGCGCAAAAGGAGTCCAGCTGGCCGAATTGGGCATCGAAAGTTGGGAGAAAAAAGCTTGGATTAATATCCCTAAATTATAATGAAGCCTGTAGCACTTATAACGGGGGGCTCCCGCGGCATTGGCCTGGGGATTGCTCAAGCACTCTTGGAAAAGGGGTATCGCGTTGCCATCAATGGTGTTAGACCTGCCAACTTGGTGGAGTCAACCCTTGAGGAGCTCAAAAGCAATGGGGGCGAAGTAATCTATTGTCAGGGAGATATTGGTAATGGAGACGACCGACAAAAAATGATCGGTGATATAAAGTCCAAATGGAACCAACTGAACCTCCTGGTCAACAACGCAGGAGTGGCACCAAAAGAGCGGAAAGATATACTCGAAGCAGAGGAAGATAGTTTTGATTGGTTGATAGGAATCAACCTAAAAGGCCCCTATTTTTTAACCCAACTCGCCGCCAATTGGATGATCGATCAAAAGAAATATAAACCAGAAGATGATTTTTCCATCATCAACATTTCATCTGTTTCAGCCTCTGTGGCTTCTGTTAACAGAGGGGATTATTGTATTTCTAAAGCAGGGATGAACATGACGACAAAACTTTGGGCCGCGCGATTGGGAGAATTCGACATCCCCGTTTATGAAATTCAACCTGGCCTGATCAAAACAGACATGACCGCAGGAGTGATAGAAAAATACGACAAACTGATTGCTGGAGGACTGACCTTGCAAAAGCGATGGGGATATCCTGAAGACATCGGCAAAACAGTCTTAGCTTTAGCAGAGGGAATGATTCCTTATGCTACTGGTCAAACCATTAATATTGACGGTGGAATGACCATTAAAACCCTTTAATTATGAATTATAAAAGTGCTTGGAGAGTCATCGTTATTTCAGTTTTTATTTGCTCTATTATTCAGTTTTCTCCCTGGGTTCTGGAGGAAAAAACAAATGCTCCCTATTTTCTGGGCATGCCTTTTACCCTTTGGTTTGGCATTTTAATAAGCCTATTGATTGTGTTGTTAACCGCATTAGGCGGTTATGTTTTTTCTAGACTCAAATCAGATGAATTAAAAGGAGAATAATATGTTGACTTACCTTTTAATTATTGGCGCAGTTTACATTGGTATTTTGATGTTCTTTTCGTGGAGGACAAAAAAACAAATAAAGACTTCTTCAGATTTTATGTTGGGGGGGGCAAAGATTGGTGTGCTCATAGGATTGTTGACGTTTGCTGCCACCTTGTTCAGTACATTTACCCTACTGGGGATGCCCGATTTTTCACGGTTGAATGGAGTTGGCGCGTGGATTTTTCTTGCTTTTTCCGATGCCATCATGGTGTTTTTGATTCTGTGGTTTGGCTTTTACTTGAGAAAGAGGGTAGGTAAATCAACCTATCAAGGGATGTCCGCACTGCTACAGAAATGTTATCAAAACAAAACGGCTGGTTACCTCTATTTCACAGCAGTTTTCTTATTTTTGATTCCCTATATTGCCATTCAAATCAGGGGTGTGGCGATATTTTTAGTGTCTGCTTTTCCAGATTTTTTTCCCGTCTGGGGATGGTCTATAGGTATTGTATTAATCATGTTGGTTTATTCAGAATTGGGAGGGCTCAAAGCCATCATTTATGCCGATGCTCTTCAAGGTACGCTGCTGTTGATTGTGGTATGGATTGTGGCATTTAACTGTTTGAATCAAGTTGGAGGTCTGGAGACTCTTTTTGAAAAGGCAGCTACTGTAAACCGAGATTTACTGTCCACACCTGGACCAAAGGGACTTCTGAATCCGCAATTTTTAATCGCCTCAGCTTTGGCTATTTTGATGATACCGGTTACTCAACCCCAGTTGTCCACCCGCTTGGTGATTATGAAAAACTATAATGCATTAAAAAAAATGGCGACTTCTGTTGGTTTTTTTGCTATGTTGGTGATCCTTCCTACCATTATCATCGGAATGTACGGGGCCATTTATTATACCGATGCCAGTACTGCCGATTTCTTGGGCGGGGTCCTACTGGAAGAGCAACATGAATTGATTGCTGCCTTTATTATCATTGGCTTGTTTGCCGCCGCCATGTCAACTTCCGACTCTCAACTTTTTGCCATGGGAAATGAAATCAAAGGTCTATTGGGTTTAAAAGAAGATGACAATCTGCGGCCCATCAGATTTGTGATTTTATTGTTTGCATTGTCGGCATTGGTTTTTTCATTATTGAGTTCCGATGAATTGGTGCTCTTGGCCCGATTGAGTTTTTCTGGAACAGCCCTGATGGGCCCTATGATCATGTTGGGTATTTTCTCTAAGCGATCTCAAGGAATGGCTATGATTATCTTATCCGCTTTAGCACTTTTTATTTTTATATTGTCCAATTTGGGATGGTTTCCAAAACAGATTTTTTCTTTTAGAACGGATCTCTTTCTGATGATGGCATTGGGATTTGCTGCTATCGCAAATTTCTTTATACTAAAGCCTTAAAAGTTTTGGGGATTGAAATTGCAACAGTGTCAAGAATCACTGTCCAAAGTGTCCAATTAATTCTTACAGAAACCATTCTAAAACTTACCCCACCCTCAGGTAATCAGTTGGGTTATAAAGTTTTTAGAGTTTAAAATATTTTAGCCGTAAAAATAGCGTACATAAATAAAATAAAAAACCCCCTAAAGTATTGATTTACAATATAAAAGGGATTAGTATTGCGGAGAAAGAGGGATTCGAACCCCCGGAGGTGTGACCCTCAACAGTTTTCAAGACTGCCGCATTCGACCACTCTGCCATTTCTCCTTGGGCTGCTAATATAATATTTATTGATTTTGAATCCTTCGATTTTTCGGATAAAATACAGGACGATTTTCAACCACTTTAATAATTGACATAACCAACGATTTCAAGACCATAACCTGTGATGCCTACTCTG
>Ga0115565_10003054_pt1 | contig 12141 bp, 15 predicted proteins | sample COGITO_mtgs_1105_FD_87199 | JGI IMG/M metagenome (GOLD analysis project Ga0115565, IMG submission 87199) | Pelagic marine microbial communities from North Sea - COGITO_mtgs_110530 | ecosystem: Environmental > Aquatic > Marine > Epipelagic | place: Germany:Helgoland, sampling site Kabeltonne... | reverse complement strand
CATTACCATCCTTGAACTCAAGGACGCTACTGGCGGTTTTTGCACAAAAGGTGACAATAGTCGGAGGTCAGATTGCAGGCGTTTTTTAGGCCATTAATAATAACTAAAACTCACCTTTCTTTTGCTGATAATTGCTTAATAGTATTTCAGTGTAAGCCTTATCGTTTGTGATATCTGAATAGCCATCCTCATCTAGCTCATTTGAGACTAGTTGAGCGTCATATTTCTCAATTAAAGCTTCTAAAGCTTCAATAATGCAATTTAATTCTTGCCAACCCATTTTTAACCTCTCTATTTATGCAACCCAGCGTTCAGCTAAAGCGATAGCTTGTTCTAGTGTTAATTTTTCAATACCGGTAATTTTCTGCATTTGAGCAATATATTCACTCAAATGCATGTCTTGAGATGGACGAATTGTATAATGAGTGATCTGTGTATTTGAATCTGACCTATCTCGAGTAATTGCCAGGTTTGAGGGGACAACAGTCCCGGCCTTGATCCAATGCCAGTTCCTCTCTGGTTTAGGGCAAGTAAATGTAGATATGCCCCCGGACATTCACTTTACCATCGTCAAGCCTGAACCTGGGTCTTTGTATTTGACAATGTCCTTATCCCTAACATTGTCAAATCGAGGAGTTTTCGAATTACCTCCTCTATATAGATTTACATCAATCGCCATGGATGCTTCGATTCTAATCAGATACCTTTCATCGTCCATTTTTCTTCCTCGGTATTTAATTTTAAAATTGTGACCTGACATATTCAATAGACGGGTCTAACACCTACATAAGCGCCGATTTACTGCTCTTGTAAATTGTCTGTCTTTATGTTTTTGTTATGTGCGTATATATCAAGTACCGCCTCACTTGCTGCGGTTATAGCTGCGACGCCACGCAAGGTGATATCGAAATCTAATTTAATATACGAACCTAAGTTAGTTGTAAACGCTGTGAAGCTGTCCTTTAACTCAGAGAGATAAATCTTTTGAAACGCATTACAACTCGAAATATTTTTCATTTTTGAAGATATGCATTTCTTGCTTAACTCAACCGCCGCCTCATATTTTACTACTATTTTTTCTAACTGCGCTTTGTCGTCAATATTGTCAGCGAACGAGTAAAAACTAGCAAAAGAAAAAACTATCAGCGCTAACCTTAAAATTTTAAACATAACATTCCTTTTCGAACATAAGGTCCAATTAACAGACAGTAACATGGCGCGTAAAATGCTGAAGGCGCAACATGTTAATGTCCTCGCGAGCGCCAGCGCGGGCTTGATTTAATTTTTTGTTATGTGGCATGTTTATCAAGCACCCCTTTGCCAACTTTGTAAGCGACTGCCGTCACAGCCGCCACGATAGTAAACTGACCAACTAATACAAGCCCCATTTTGGGTACTAAATCGATTTCCTCAGTAAATAACGGATGCCATACATGTACTAGAGATAAGTTACCCGGAAAAAGTAAAAATTGATAACCTGGTAAAGGGCCGCCGAAGTAATCAAAGAGGTTCCAACTCAAAACCAAAGCAATCAGCCCTATGAATGAAGCAACTAATCCAGCAAAGAGCGATATCTTTAAAGTAGCCAAAATTTCACGATTGCCTCATAATAACGTATTGACCGGCGAAGTGATTCTGTCACCTGTTTTGCGGCTTTCTGCAAAACAGGTGACAGAATTGCTACGTCCACGTTTAATACTGTGTTAGCTGTCATGCTCTGCTCTACCGTGCTTTTTATTTGCGATAATTAAACAAGGTATTGGGATAACCGAAGCAATTAATAATAATATGGTCATTTCCATCCCGTCTAAAACGCCAAGATACCAGCCGAGTCCAATTGCACCAATGCATATACCAAGTGTAATCAAGTTATCATACACTACACACATTAACTATTGGGTTAACACAATAGTAACCTTAACTATGAAAGGCCTGCATGGTAACCTTTAAGCATTATTATCAATCTTGACTATACAGCCTTGAGAAAATAGACATATGGATACGCAAAATAGCAGCAACCTCAACAAAACCACCGTTACTGTTGCAACGCTTGAGGATCTTGGCAAGCTCGCAGATTACTCTCTTATCAATACCCTTAATTGCGATCCTGATGCTACCCAAAACGGCATTGATTATTCGCCTAGGCAAGTATTCTCAGGGCATTATGTGCCCGTTAGGCCAACGCCTATTGAGAATCCAGAATATGTAACCCACAGTAAGGACTTTTTTGCAGAACTTGGTTTTGACGATAGTTTAGCTACCACTCAAGACTTTATTGCGTTATTCAGTGGTGATTCATCGAACGTGCCTCCCACTATGCGTGATATTGGTTGGGCAACCGGCTACGCTCTATCAATTTACGGCACTGAATATATTCAACAATGTCCATTTCAAACCGGTAATGGATATGGCGATGGCCGCGCGGTGTCTGTCCTTGAGGCAGTTATAAAAGATAAACGTTGGGAGATGCAATTAAAGGGCGGGGGGCGCACCCCCTATTGCCGTGGTGCTGATGGAAGAGCGGTGTTGCGTTCTAGTGTTCGAGAATTCTTAGCGCAAGAATATATGCATTCTCTTGGCGTCCCTACCTCGCGCTCACTTAGTTTATACGTGTCTAAAACACACGGCGTCGAACGCCCTTGGTATTCAGAAGGTACGCACTCTCACGATCCAAATATCATGAGCCTAGATCCCATTGCTATTTCCACACGCGTAGCGCCCTCTTTTTTAAGAGTAGGTCAACTAGAATTATTCGCCCGGCGCGCTCGCAAGCAAGGCAATGGCTTAGAACTAAAAGAACTTGAGATGATTGTGTTGCACGCCATAGACAGAGAATATAGTGAGGTTATTGATCCAATGCTCTCAGTGCCTGAAAAAATAGTGTGCTTTGCAATTGAGTTTCGCAGTCGCCTCACAAAACTTATCGCAAATTGGATAAGGGTAGGGTTTTGCCAAGGTAACTTTAATAGCGACAACTGCTCATTAGGCGGTTTTACCCTCGACTATGGCCCTTTTGGTTTTGTTAATGCATTTGACCCGCACTTTCAATCATGGACGGGCGGCGGACATCACTTCTCATTTTTTAATCAAGGTGTTGCCGCCCAGCGCAATTTCGGTATGTTTTGTTCGGCACTGACGCCACTGCTTGCTAACCATAAAGGGCAATTGCAACAACTTACTGATATTCAAAATGGCTTTGACGGCGTCATGCAAACAGAAATGGAAGCAATGTGGGCAGCGAAGCTAGGCCTGAGTCGCTACGATAAAGCTTTATATAAAGAACTTGAAGTGCTTATGACGCAAAGCGCCGTTGACTATACTATGTTCTTTCGGGAATTGTCTGCGGTACCAAACGATATTAGTGGTATTGAAAAAAGCTTTTATGCACATCCAAAGCCGCAGCACAAGGCTCCAAATATGCAGGACCTCAAAACACGATGGGCACTGTGGCTTGAACAGTGGAAAGCGACAATAAAAACGGATCAAAAATCGTCGTTAATGTCCACTGATGAGCTAAGTAAACTCATGAAAAGCATCAATCCAAAGTATACACTAAGAGAATGGCTGGTTGCGCCTGCCTATCAACAAGCAGGTCAAGGCGATTATGATTTATTACGAGAATTACAGCAGGTTATGACACGGCCTTACGCAGAGCAATCTAGAGAGATTGAAGATAAATACTATATGCTAACGCCGCTTGATGTTTTTGGCGTGGGTGGCTTGTCGCACTACAGCTGCTCATCTTAAAGAGCGCACACAGAATCATGGGCTTGCTAGCAGTATCTATCCGCAACTATTTCGCAATATGATTTTACTGCGGCGTAACAGAAGTCTATGATTTAAATCATCGTTATCGCTTAATGGATTTTTTATGAACAGCCCGCATTCGGATATTCATGTTGCTAAACATTTCTCTACTTGCACCTTGTGCGAAGCAATGTGTGGCATCGAAGTCACTACCGACACAAGCGATGGTAGTAATCAAATCGTCTCAATTGTGGGTGACAAAAGTAACCCCTTTAGTCAGGGACACGTGTGTCCAAAAGCAAAGGCATTAAAAGATTTATATGATGATAAAGACCGTATTAGGCATCCTCTAAAAAAAGTCGATGGCCAATGGCAGCGAGTATCGTGGGACGAAGCTTACGAATTGGTCGCGCAGGGCATTCATAACACTCAACAAAAATACGGTCTTAATTCGGTTGCAACCTACCTAGGCAATCCCAACGCGCACAACTATGGCGCAATATTGTTTGGGCCTTACTTTTTTCGCGCTCTAAAATCATTTAACCGTTATTCAGCCACATCTGTTGACCAACTCCCACACCATATTGTCAGTCGAAAATTATTTGGACATCAAAATCAGATTCCCATTACTGATATAGATAACACTGATTACTTTATGATTATTGGCGGCAATCCCTTGGCATCCAACGGCAGTATAATGACCGTACCTTATGTCAAAAAACGCCTTAAAGCGATCCAACAAAGAGGTGGCAAAGTCGTCGTAATAGACCCTAAAAAAACCGAAACCGCCGACGTCAGCAGCGAGCATCACTTTATTTTGCCAGGAGCAGATGCCTTGCTACTATTGTCTATGCTGCATAGTTTGTTTAAGCAAGCGTTAGTCAAGCTTGGCAAACTCAGCGAATACACCTCGGAACTATTGGCAGTTGAGCAATACGTGGCCGATTACTCACCTGAGCGAGTGCAACAGCTGGTGGGCATAAGCGCAAACGATATTAATAGAATGGTCAAAGAATTTGCACTTGCTAAGTCCGCTTCATGTTATGGCAGAATGGGCGCTAGCGTTCAACGCTTTGGCACACTTAATCAATACTTGATTATGTTGTTCAACATGCTGACCGGAAACTTAGATAACAAGGGCGGTATGATGTTTACGCAACCCGCCGCTGACTATTTACCCCATTCAGGCAGAGGTAGCATAGGCAAAGGAAAAACGCGCGTCAGAGGTTTACCATCATTTGGAGGTGAATACCCTGTATCCGCACTAGCGGAAGAAATTTTAACGCCCGGACAGGACCAAATTAAAGCCATTATCTTAGGCGCAGGTAACCCGATATTAACAACGCCTAATGGACAGCAGTTGGACCGCGCTTTTGCGCAGCTCGATTTTGTCGTCGCAGTGGATTTTTATATTACGGAAAGTTCACGTCACGCTGATGTTATTCTGCCACCCGTTACGGCATTAGAACGTGATCACTACGACATTGTATTTCACAAGTTTGCAGTGCGTAATTCAGCTAAATTTTCTCCCGCTGTATTCCCAATGGGCGATGACAAACGCACCGATTGGCAAATATATTTGTCGCTTGCTGAACGCTTGGAAGCTAAACGAGAAAACACTGATGTATGTGCTGCAAGTGGTAAATACCAAGCTCTTTGGGAAAAAACGCCTACCGGTGTGGTGGATGATCTACTCAAAAGTGGCCGCTACGCAAACGGTCAACACAATCTCAGTATTGAGACCCTGCTACAGCATCCGCATGGCATCGACTTGGGAGAGTTACAGCCTAATTTACATGCGGCATTGTTTACCGAAGATAAAAAAATACACCTCAGCTTTGACTATTTTATGCCTGATATCAAACGCGTTGAGGATTTCTTCTTTGCCCAACGTAAGCCAGATGACCACTTGTTGCTGATTGGTCGACGCCATTTGAAGTCAAACAACTCATGGTTACACAATACCAAACGCATGGTCAAAGACACGGCTAGGTGCACTGCGCAGCTACATCCAGAAGATGCGGGGGTGCATGGCATAGAACATGGACAAGACATCACGCTGGTGTCGCGTGTCGGTAAGATACGGATTCCAGCAGAGCTAACGACAAACGTTATGCGCGGAGTAGTCTGCGTACCGCATGGTTGGGGACACGATAAACCAGGTTCTCAATTAGAGCACGCACAAAGCATTGCCGGCGTCAGTTGCAACGACTTAACCGATGAAATGGTGCTTGATGAGCTTTCAGGGAATGCGGTCTTAAACGGTGTACCTGTTTGGATCGAGTAAGCGAACAGCATCAAAAGATTTAACAATCTACTTGCCTTCTCCCGGCGTCTAATGGGTCACATTATCGAGAAACATGGTCAGACCATGTAAAAGGATGCTACGGATGGAAATTGGCCTGCTTATTTGGCTGTGTGTCGCTTGCACTTACTCGATGGTGGCAAAACGTTTATCGGCGAGCGTAGTCACTGCTCCTATGATATTTTTAGGCCTAGGATTTGGGCTCTATTATTTTGATTTTGTCCACGTTCAAGCTTCAAAAGAAGTGCTCTACAACATCGCCGAAATAGCAATAGTAGTTGTCTTGTTTTTAGATGCCTCACAAATTAACATCAAACACTTGCAACATCAAAACGCTTGGCCTCTAAGAATGCTATTGCTTGGCCTACCCCTGAGTATTGCGCTTGGCACGCTAGTGCCTCGTATTCTTTCCAAACTGGCCTTGGGCTTTAGTGGCATTAATCGCGGCGGTATTAGCGCCAACTGATGCTGCTTTAGGCGAAGCTGTGTTCAAAAATAAATCGGTGCCCGATGAGGTGCGTCAAACGCTGACGGTAGAAAGTGGATTAAATGATGGTTTAGCTTTACCCATCATTCTGTTTTTGGCTAGTCTTACTGCCACAACTGCATTGACGACGGAGTCGCATGCGCAACTTTCCTGGCTATGGTTTGGCTTGAGTCAAGTCGGTATCGGATTATTGGTTGGCGTTAGTTTAGGGTGGCTAAGCGGATATGTGTTTTTATATGCTGCTTCACACAAACTTAGCTCTGAGGTATTCGAAGGCATCGGCGTACTCGCCTTAGCGGGAGTATCTTATTTGGTCGCTTACTTATTAGGGGGTAACGGCTTTATAGCCGCATTTGTATCAGGTCTAACATTTGGAAATATCGTCAAAAACCACTGTCGTTTTATTTATAAGTTTACGGAAAGCGAAGGCCAAATTCTGGTTTGGAGCGCATTTACAATCATAGGCTTGGGACTTTTGCCAAATGCAATAAGTCACTTGAGCTTGCCGGTCGTCGCTTATATTTTTGTGAGCTTGTTTGCAGTGCGCCCGTTTGCGATCTACATTTCGCTGCTGGGTACCAAAACGTCTCTTGCTACTCGAGTGTTTATGGGGTGGTTTGGACCAAGAGGTTTGGCGACTGCGTTGTTTGCATTGTTGGTATCCCGACAAATTTTAGGGGAACACAGCGAGGCTGTATTGATAGTCGCGATTAACGCTGTCTGGATAAGCACTTTGTTGCACGGAATAAGTGCCGCACCCGCAGCAAAATGGTATGGCACAAGAATGCGCTCAAAGAGCAGTGATTAGCCGCAGTGCGACTAATCACTGTTGTGCAACATATTACCCTTTGTCAAAGATACTCTTTAGTTTGTCACCCGCTTTTTCTAGCAGTTTATCTTTTTCTTCATTTATTTTTTCTTTTACTTTTTTCTTAGCTTCTTCTTCTAGACGTTTCTTAGCTTCTTTTTTAGCCATTGCAATCACGTTATCTAACATTGCATTGACAACGGCCATACCAACTTGATCCGCTGGCATGCCACTTGGCTTGCCTATTGGGCCTGCATTGAATGTGGGCAACGTTACTTCGTAGGCCTTAGTTTGAATGTCTAGCTCACCGGTAGGGAGTTTTTCGAAGTTAAGTCGTAAACGCACATTACTGACCGTAACATTCTCAACGATAACCAATGGATTTGGCCCGTCTTTTGGCGCAGGCTTGTTTTCACTTTTAGGTAAATTTGCCTCTAGGCTGTTTTTAAGCGCCAATAAATTACCTTTGCCGCTAGCATCCACTTCATAGAATATTTCGGGTGCATCGATCAAGATAGTTTGCACGACATAAGGCTCTTGTAAAACGTCACCCAAATCTAAAGTGATTGAATCGATGCTAAATGCATCCTCATCGCTAAAACCCGCTGGGTTTTTTACATCCAAATCGGTAATGGTTAAGCGTCCCTCTGTAAGAGCCAAGTCGACATTGAAAACCGTTACCGTAGTCGCTAGATACTGACTTCCCTGTTTTTCGATTTGGGCGCGAATAAAGCCGCCTGCGCCACTCAAAACGTACCATGCACCGCCAGCGATTAACGCCACTAGTACGGCAAATATGATCAAGAACTTTCTCATCAAACTCTCCCTTATTTTCAAAACGTTACTATCAACAACCCCGCTATCTTAACGATTATTAATAGCGAATCCACATGCTATAAATAGTGTAACAGAACCACTGCTAAACAACATTAATCGTCAAACCATGCGTGTAAAATATCAACACGACAGTCGCGAACAAAATACCAATACTATACTATTGTGCTTGAGCAAATTTCATTTGATGACACAAGGAATATCACTATGCATATCGTGTGTGAACACTGCGGAGGAACTAACCGTATACCCAAACATAAAAATCATACTCAAGCCAAGTGTGGCAGATGCAAGCTTGCTATCTATGTGGGCAAACCTGTAACCCTCAATGATGCTAATTTTTTTGATTATATAGAAAAGAATGACTTGCCGATTATCATCGATTTTTGGGCCGACTGGTGCGGCCCTTGCAAAAACATGGCACCAGTTTTCGCTGCTGTGGCGAAGCAATCTGACAACCTTTTGTTTGCAAAAGTCGATACTCAAGAAGCACAACAGATTGCCGCACAAGCCAATATTCGTTCTCTTCCTACCCTTGTATTTTTTCACAAAGGCACCGAAGTCGACAGAATATCAGGCGCGATGAACGAAAGTCAGTTAAAGCAATGGATTATGCAGACGATACGAAAACTGTCAGCAGGATAATGCAGGTGAAAAACACAATCCCTATACAACAAGCTTCGTTAGCAAAAATGGTCGATGAAATAAAAGCGTGTAGGCTATGTGAGAAGCAACTTGCGTTGGGACCCAATCCGATAGTTCAACTGTCTGTAAACGCAAAGATTTTAATCGCCAGCCAAGCACCAGGCAGCGTTGCGCATGCATCGGGCATTCCGTTTTTGGATAAGAGTGGCGAGCGTCTGCGAGAGTGGATGGGGCTTGATGAGCTAGCGTTTTATGATCCCAATAATGTGGCGATCTTGCCGATGGCGTTTTGTTATCCTGGTCGCGCCTCATCGGGTGATTTACCGCCGTCAAAGGAGTGCGCAGCAATGTGGAGAAGTAAGGTGCTAGGGCACCTCCCCAACGTACTATTAACCCTGCTTGTCGGCCAGTATTCTCAGCGTTGGCACTTATCCGACAACCCATACGCAACACTGACAGAGACGGTGATGAATTGGCGAACATTTGGTCCGTCTGTCATGCCTCTTCCGCACCCTAGCCCACGCAACAACGTTTGGTTAGCAAAAAATCCGTGGTTTGAAGAAGCGTTAGTGCCTATCCTTAGAAAGCGTGTCGCCGCGACCGTCACGTCTGTTTAAGGATAGACCAGCACTATTCAAACACCTGTAGCGTAATCATTTGGTGGGCGACGTGATTAGCATGCACCGGCTTGTACTTGGCTAACGGTCCGATCATCAATGGCGACAACATTTTGCTTGCTTTGACGCCGAATGATTCACCCATACGCTGTTGATTGCGTTCACCTATCAGAAAAGAAGGCCTCACAGCAGCAGCGTTGGGAAGCTGTGGCATCGTTAGGATTGCATTTTCGATTTCGCCCTTTACTCTCAAGTAAAAATTTTTGCTTTTGGCATTTGCACCAACAGCTGATATCCACACAAAACTTCTGCCTCGCTGCGCCCTAGTCAGTTGTGCGGCCACGTGCACGAATTCAAAATCAACCCGACGAAAAGCTTTTTGGCTGCCCGCTTGTTTAATCGTTGTGCCAAGGCAGCAATAAACGTGATCAACGCTAAAGTAGCCTTGATAATCTTGAAAGTAATCAAAATCAATCACCAAGGCCTGAATCTTATTCAATGGGTCATGATAATCCCGCTTTTGTAACGGACTGCGGACCAAACAAGTCACTTGACTGTAACGCTCATCCTGGCAGAGTTGATTAACTAACGCTTTGCCGACCAAACCTGTGGCCCCCAACACTGTTGCTGTATATTGTCGTGACATATTAACCTTTTAATTATTTATGGTATGTTAGGATTTGAAATTTAACGATTAAAAGACGATACCAACACCGACATGATTAGACCTATTATTACACTAATGAGCCTTATTGGGTTCAGCTTATCTGTATTTGTTCACGCAGAACAAATTAGCATAGACCGTATTATGCAATCCCCTTCACTTTCTGGCGCGGCCCCGCGCAGTATAAAAATGTCGCCGGACGGCCAACGCGTGACATTTTTGCGCGGTAAAGTTGATGATTATGAGCGTTATGATTTATAGGAATACAACATTGTATCGGGCAAAACACAGGTGCTGTTTGATTCAGACGACTTAGAAGTTGGAACTGAAATCCTGTCTGATGAAGAAAAAGCGCGTCGCGAGCGCATGCGGGTTTATGGCAGCGGTATCATGAGTTACGAATGGTCTAATGATGGCCAAGCGCTCATATTCCCGTTAGCAGGTGATGTTTTTTATTTTAAGCTGGGTGCTAAAAAAGCCAAACAACTGCTGGCTACACCTGAGTTTGAGACAGACATTCAATTCTCACCAATGAGTAACTATGTCTCTTATATCCGCAATCAAAACCTTTACATCATGGATATAAAAACAGGGACTGAAAAAGCAATCACTACTGGCGGTGCTGGCGATATAAAGTACGGAATGGCAGAGTTTGTTGCACAAGAAGAAATGAGTCGTATGACTGGCTATTGGTGGTCACCTGATGAAAAACACATCGCATTTACTAAAGTAGATGAGTCTCCGGTTGAGGTTATTACACGAAGTGAGATATACGCAGATTCCATCATAACTATTCAACAAAAATATCCAAAGGCAGGAACCAACAATGTCTTGATTGAACTCGCTGTTTTTTCTATTAATGATGGCGACACGCAGTGGATTGATTTGGGTGAGAACAAAGATATTTATCTTGCGCGCGCCCAGTGGATGAATCCACAAACACTGACGTTTCAGATCCAAAGTAGAGATCAAAAGACGCTGACTTTGCAAGCGTATACCTTGACGGAAAAATCGCCTAGAACACTCTTAACAGAGACTAGCAAGACGTGGGTAAATCTGCATTTTGATCTCACGTTTTTAGCAGACAACAAACATTTTATTTGGGCATCCGAGCGTGACGGTTACAAGCACTTGTATCTATATCAGAACGACGGCAGCTTGGTTAAACAGATAACTGATGGTGATTGGGTCGTTGAAGACATCAAAGCCATTAACAAGGATGTGGGCCTTGTCTATTTTCAGGCTCGCAAAGACACGCCATTAGAAAGTCATGTGTACACGGTGAGCATTAATGGAGGTGAAATCCAACGCATCACTGAGCTTGGTAAGTTTCACAACGCCACCTTCTCCAAGGACGCTTCGGTGTTTGTAAACGCTCACTCAGATGCTAATTCACCGATACAGGTGAGTCTTCACGATGCAGCTGGCAATATGATCACGTGGCTCGCCGAAAACAAGATTGATCAAAATCATCCGTTGTATAAATATCAAGATGACTGGGTCAAGCCGACATTCGGCACTATAAAAGCACAAGACGGTACCGCTCTTTATTATCGCTTGTATACGCCCACTAATGTCGAAGGGAAGCACCCTGCCATCGTGTATTTATATTCTGGTCCTATTGCACAAGTAGTGACAAATTCTTGGGGCGGCAATCGCGGACTTCTAATGCAACATTGGGTCAGTAAAGGCTACGTCGTTTTTAGTATCGATAACCGCGGCTCTAATTATCGCGGTAAAGCCTTTGAAGACCATTTGTACAAGAAAATGGGCGCTGTAGAAGTGCAAGATCAGATTGCAGGTGTGGCGTTTTTGCGCACGCTTGAATATGTAGATCACGCAAGAGTGGGCGTGCATGGTCATAGTTACGGCGGTTACATGTCATTAATGAGCATGTTTAAAGCACCTGATTATTTTGCCGCAGGCGTTGCTGGCGCCCCGGTCACAACATGGGAACTTTATGATACTCATTATACGGAACGTTACATGAGCGACCCGCGCACCGATTCACAGGCGTACACAGACTCATCCGTG
>Ga0115565_10003051_pt1 | contig 12151 bp, 10 predicted proteins | sample COGITO_mtgs_1105_FD_87199 | JGI IMG/M metagenome (GOLD analysis project Ga0115565, IMG submission 87199) | Pelagic marine microbial communities from North Sea - COGITO_mtgs_110530 | ecosystem: Environmental > Aquatic > Marine > Epipelagic | place: Germany:Helgoland, sampling site Kabeltonne... | reverse complement strand
TGGAATAGCTCTAATGTAAATATCAATATAATATATATTTTCTTGTTTATTTGTGTCTAAATCTATATTATCTTCGCTTTTAATCGTTGCTAGTACTTTTTTATATACATATTTGTAGTTACTATTTAACTTTTTTTTATCAATAGATCCTGGTTTATATTGACCTTGAGATTCAAGACCATTATTTAGAGTTGATGGATCTTGATTACTTAAATTTTCAACTGTTGGTGATGTAGTATCAGTTATTTGCCATAATTGTTCTCCTGATATTTTGTCTTTTGCCTGAAGAGTATTCGTATATGTATCTATTTTATAAATTGTATTACCTGCAGAATCTTTACTTACAATTCCTTTTAAATACTTATTCTTAATTGAGTCCAGCGTATGACTTGTAAATACAGCCCCATCTGAATTTTCAAATGGTGCTAAAGGAATATCTAAATATTTCTCATCACAATCACCAGGACCACCATCTATTGTTAAATTACAAATCTTTTCACCTGATTCATCTAAACATTTATTGTCTCCATCTTGACTTGCGGTTTTACATGTAGCACTGCTAACATATTTTGCAAATGCTCCACCACATGCAGTAAATGCATTTGTTTCGTATGTTAATGCATCCGTTGTAGAACTTGCTGCACAATAAGAAACAGGTTCTAACCCAGCGTGTTTACATTTATTTTGTGCGGATGATATTTCCGTTTCAGTATAGGGCTCAAAAGTATCACCTCCCGTAAAATTAAATCCAAACTTTGAGGCAACGGCAGCTACTGCATTATCAGTAGCTACAGATACATTTGTTAACACTGTGTCTGCTACATTCTCATATATATTTCCGGCACATTGCCCTGCAGGTACATCATTCGCAGCAGCCTTACCCCAATCATTTAGTTTTAATCTATTATCTTCTGAATATATACCATCAACTGATGTATGTGCATATGTTTGAATACCATCTTCCATACTATTAGTACTATAAGATGCAATTCCTGTTTCTTCTGAAATTGTTTCTTTTAATAAATTACTGAAATTTTCTTCATATGTCATGCAATTTGTTGTTGCAAAATATATAATTGTTACCATTAATGCTCCTTCAAAATTTATTGTACTTAAATATGCTATACTTGCGAGAATTAACATTCGAACTACTGGCATTTTTAATAATTTTTTTATATTATTAGGAATCATATTTGTAAAACATGCGATATATATAACAACCGCTCCTCCAACATACATTCTAGTTTTTTCATCTTGAATTATTGAATTTAAATATTTATCAAACATTATATAATTATATAACATAATAAAAATTATTTACTTAAATTTAATATTATTTATTATATATATTTTTTTATCTAAATAATATTAAATGAATGTTAATAAATGGGGACCAGGCGGTTGGGTATTTTTACACACTATAACATTTAATTATCCATTAAAACCTACTCTCGCCGATAAAGAAAACTATAGAAATTTTTTTAAATCAGTCGGTAATATATTGCCTTGTAAGTATTGTAGAGATTCGTATCAAGTTTATTATTCTTTTTTACCAATCGATCAATTTCTAGATTCAAGAGAAGGGGTTACATTTTGGCTTTATAAAATACATGATCTTATTAATAAGAAGATATATAAAGTAAGTACATCATTTGAAGATGTAATTCGCAAATATGAAGATATTCGCGCGAAATGTGGCAATATGTCGCGCGATGGGGATAAAGATAAAAAATATAAAACATGTCAAGCTCCTATGGAAATAGATCAAGAATATTTACATAATTTTCAAAAAAAAGCATGCACATATGATCCACTTATGAAAGATTTAATTAAAAAATTGTATGCGTCTGATATAAATCCGAATAAAGATGTAAAAAATGAAAATTACAGGATTAATTATACAAAAATACAAAATAATAATATATCATAATATATATGTTTGAAATATATCCAATTTCATTTAATAGAAATAAAGAATATACGAATAAAATTAAATATATAACATACTTCTGTCTATTTATTATATCTATTTTCTTTATTATTTGGTATGTTCGATTCTCTGAACCTATCAAAATTTACAGATCATGATCCCGTTCAATATTATTTATAATTAATTTTAATTTAATTATAAATGGTTAATATATTAAATGGTTACAGTAGGAGGAACTGCCGCTGCATCATTGCGATCATTTGATTTCACTTTAAATCTGTAGAAACTTACATTTCCATTTGCGAAACTCATCTCTTTCTGAGATACAAGCGAGTCGAGACCCTCCTTTGTATCAACTGTTAGATCACCTGATCCCATCAACTTCTTGTTCTTAGTATAGAACTTAAAATATAGAATATCTACATCGTCACATGCTGTTGCAAGTTCTTTAATTGATGTTTTTAGTTCATCATATTCAACATTCTCCAAGTCTACCTCCTTCATTCTAAAGAAAAGCTTGTAATATGAATACTTAATTCTAACTCCTCCTTCTTCCAAACTCTCATATGCTGCCTTTGCATTTTCTACAGTATCAAATACTATAAATCTTGATCCGCTGCCAGTGGTATAAGTTTTCGTTTCATCTAATCCAGTAAATGCTAATTCATTACTATACTCATTGCTGACTAGCAACGTTCTACTAGTCTTTCTTTTAGGTCTATCTTCTGTTACTGTAGTTGCCATCTTTATTATGTTATACTAAATAACTTATCTTTATATGGCTTGTTTATTTCAATTTTTATTATAATTAGTCTAAATATAGTACTATACTTGTATTATATTAAGATTTATGTAAAAAAATTGAAAAAAAAATATATATATGATGTGATTACTATATTTTTATTCATATGGATCAAAAGGAGATAATAAAAAACAAGAAGACTACCATATGGGGTCTTTAAAAAAAAGACCCTTTCCCGATACGGAAAACATTGAGGGTGAAATACTAGGCAATGGTGATTACATCCTCCCGGATGAACGAGACCATCTAGGCTATAGTAATAAGAGAATTATGCAAGTTCCAATTACTTATGATAGTGAAAAGGATGGACATTGCACTATAACTTATTCAGATGGACTAGTTTATACTGGTGACTTGCTATTTGACAAAAAACAAGTACATGGTAAGATTACCTATCCGAATGGAGATGTTTATGTCGGTAACTTGGTAGATAGTGAAAAGCAAGGACATGGTACTATGACTTTCTCCAATGGAGAAAAATATGTTGGTGAATGGGTAGATAATCAAAGGGGTGGCAGTGGTGAGATGTTCTGGCCCTCAGGATCATCTTACTATGGCCAATGGAAAAATGATCAATTACATGGCTATGGCACTTACATTGGCCAATGGGAAACTGATCAATTACATGGCCCCAATGTAGGTACTTATGAAGGCGAATGGGTAGCCGATCAACGACACGGCGAAGGCAAGATGACCTACCCCGATGGAGATGTTTATAACGGCGAATGGGTAGCCAATCAACGACACGGCAAAGGCAAGATGACCTACCCATTCGCCGATGGAGATGTTTATAACGGCGAATGGGTAGCCGATCAACAACACGGCAAAGGCAAGATGACCTACCCTGATGGAGATGTTTATGACGGCGAATGGGTAGCCGATCAACGACACGGCAAAGGCAAGATGATCTACCCCGATGGAGGTGTTTATGACGGCAAATGGGCAGCCGATCAACGACACGGCGAAGGCAAGATGATCTACCCCAATAAAGGTGTTTATGACGGCAAATGGGCAGCCGATCAACGACATGGTAAAGGTGGTATGACTTATCCCGATGGAGGTTTTTATAAAGGCCGTTGGGTAGCCGATCAACGAGATGGCCTGGAGGGTAATAGTATGAAATATCCCGATGGATGTATTTATTACGGCAGTTGGAAAAACGATCGCGAAGTAGTCCACATTACCAGGGGCCATTCTTTTTATCGCGGTAATGTACGTTATATCTGTCGCGGAGATCATGGTGGGACTGAGTTCGGGGTTCCTAATGGCCATGGTACTTATCACTTGTCAAATGTACAAAGTAGATATACTGGCAACTGGGTAAACGGTCAACGGCACGGCTATGGCAAGAATACCTGTCGTACAGGTGTTTATACAGGAAACTATGTCGCCGATAAACGACAAGGCCATGGTGTGATGACCTATTCACTTGGATATGTTTATGATGGTGAATGGAAAGATGGTAAAAAGCATGGCAATGGTACCTTGACGTGTCCTGGTACTGACGGCTCTAATCACTCTGGCAACTGGGTACATGGGTGTCTCGAGGAGGTTTCTTACGTCTGCGAACCAGATTCATGGACGTATCCCTGGCCGTTAGAAGATGATTCTTCATCATCAGAAGAAGAATCTGATGATGATGAAGAATCATCTGATAGATCCAATTTAGGGGCAACAGAAGAAGAAATATCCAATGCGACACAAGTAGGTCGCTATGGCGAGATAATAAATCCACTAAGTTGCGATCGGTGTGGAATACGCCTTGAATCTTTCCAGGATGGTGATAATGTAATGCGAATCGCACACTGTGGCCACATGTTTTTCGAACAGGAATTAACTTACTGGTTACAGCGAAAAGGAACTTGCCCAGAGTGCCGTCATAATATTCGGGAGCCACAAGAAGCCCCCCTATGAAGAAAGAGAAAGAACATATTATTATTACAATTGTACAAACATATAAAAAATAACCAAAAAAATAATTTTATTTATTTGGTGATTAAATCATGACTTTATAAATCATATCTAAATGTTTTGATATATAAAAAAAATTGAAAATATAATATATTAACCATTAGAATATATAAATTCACATAGACATCGAATAGTATTTAATGTCTACTTTACAAACTGCCACAGTGCCCCCATCAGGGGACACAATGAACATGTCTGTATTTAAAGATGCAGTGTTTGACACACTTCGCCGCCAAGAAGATATTACATTTGGAGAAAACGGTCACGCAGAATATACTCGTAACGCTGTTGGGGAACCTCTTCTTGCTTTCTATGCGGATATTATTCGCGGATTAAGCGAGGAAGAGGTTCGCGAACACATTCACAATTGTATCACACATGCACGTGCAGAGAACAACACTGAAATGATAGTGAATGTGATCGTTCTTCTTTTTCAGACACGCTGGAATAGAGGAGGTAAGGGTGAAAAAAAGATTTTTTACACCATGTATAAGTTATTATACGAATATTATCCTTCCACCATGATTGATCTCTTGAGTTTGATTCCAGAATATGGATACTGGAAGGATTTTCTTCTTCTTTTGAAGAATATTAAGTGTAGTCCCGTCAATGGCGTTGACTATTCCCCATTTGCTCCAAAGATATGGAGCATGTTTGCTGATCAACTTTTTATTGATTTAAACATTATGATTCGTGCTGAAAGCACGGGAGAGATACCCCAGCTTTCTTTTTGTGCAAAGTGGGCTGCATCTGAAGGCACTGAATTTGATACACATTTAAATGCAGTATCGGAGACCTGCAAAAAGATGTATCCGCATTTGAATTCATTGCCTTGCAAAACTGATGCAGATAAGAAATTAGTCTCAGCACACTGGCGCAAGAGCAAGGCCGACTATCGCAAACTTGTAACATCTCTGCGAAAGAAATTGGAAGTCCCAGAAGTTAAGATGTGCGCGCAAGAGTTTTCGAAGATCAACGTCGCAAAGATTACATCTAACTGCTTCTCGAAAAATATGGATGCACTTCTGAATGAGAAACTCAATCAAGATCCAATTGGAACAGAAGAAGAAACTGGAAATCGTTATCCAGATAACGAAGATCGTATTGCCTGTCGTAACAATATATTGGAACATATTGTGAGTGGCCGAAAGATAAATGGTAAACAACTTCATCCACATGAACTTGTTAACAAAGCTCTAAATCGGCCATCTACTGCCAAAAAAAAGCTTACTAACGCACAATGGGGAGATCTTCTTAATAGTGTCAAAGAACAGATTCAGACTGCTATACCGGAAGGGAATACAGATATTATTTGTATGTCGGATGTTTCAGGATCAATGATGTGGGAGGATGCTCTCCCAATAAAAGTGTCCATCGCAATGGGAATACTATGCTCTCAATTAACATCTAGCTCCTTCAAGGATTTAGTTATGACATTTTCTACAGACCCCACCTGGCACGATCTATCAGGTGCACTTACATTTGTTGATAAGGTTTCTTCTCTACAAGGTGCAGATGTTGGATTTAGTACTGATTTTAAGAAAGCAATGGGTATGATCCTTAAAATGATCGTCACGAAGAAGATTCCACATGATCAAGTACCTAAGAAGTTCTTGATTGTGTCTGATATGCAGATGGATAAAGCGGACAAAAATTCTGATCCATTAGATACGGAGATCAAGAAAGGATTCCAAGATATTGGAATGGAACCGCCTACAATCATTTTCCTGAATGTTCGTTCTGGAAGTGTAGGATACCCAACTACTGCAGACAATGCGGGTACAATGTTGCTTTCTGGCTGGTCTCCTTCTGTGTTTAAGACAATTTTTTTAGATAGTAAGAAAGAGGACGAAGTTCTAGATGAATTGACAGGTGAGGTGAAAACAGTAAAGTGCGAGATTACCCCAATGGATGCACTTTACTCGATTCTAAATGACAAAGGATTATCTGCAGTTAGGGCTGCGATTGAAGGTCGCGAATTGAATTAATATTTTCTATTATTAGGAAATATATTTATTTATACAATAAATAAATATTAACATTTTTTATATAAAATTGATAAATTGATTGATTTATAGATAAATCTTTATTATAAATTAATCAAATATGGAATTACAGTATTTTAATAAGATGGACGTTGATATTATCCAAAAAAAGATACTATCATCCGATTTAAGTGAACTTTTATCCTGGGAAACAATATATTTAAATAATGATATAAAAGTAATAAACTACAATAATTCAGAAAATAACATAGTATGTATGATTTATTATAACAACATATTTCACTCATGTAATTTAGATACAAAGACATTTCATTTACATTCGGATGGTGTCGATTTTGGAACTAAAATTGAATCAATTAAATTAAGATCAAATAATTTATATTCATATCTTGAAAATTTATCTAGATATTTAAATGATGTAAATGAACAACATGATAATTATATATTTCGTAAAGAAAAATCTAGAATAATAAAGAAAACAGATGAATTTATATGGAATCCTTATTTGAATCTACATATTCCAGATAATTATAATTTTAATAGTAACGAACTTAAACAAAAAGCATATGAATTTTATGATTTGAATGGATTTGATTGTCAAAAATTACATATTACAAAAGAACATATCATTGAAATCATAATTAAGGAATTACAATCATTAGATAATAATGATAAATTTACATTAATCATTAAAGATAATATGTTTGATTTTGATATCTTATTTACGTCATTCATAAATGATAAACTAACAACCGAATTAGGACAATTAGGAATTGAAGGTATTAAGATGAATATTAAATTAAATCCGAATCTATATCCTTACTTTCCGCCAAATATTTCGTTTAAAAATAAACTTGATAATAATTTAGATATTGCAATAAGTAAATTATCATATTTTAATCCAGAAGCATGGAATCCAACGAATACAATGTATAATATGATATTAGGTATTCATAAAATTTTAGATGAAAATGCAAAAATTTATCATATATTTGACATGGAACACGAAGAGTTAGAATCTTTAATACAAAATATTATTAACAATAATAATATAATGTTAGTTAATTCGACTTTTAGCAATATTAATCTTGATTATATCAAAATTAGAGAAGTTACAAATGATAAAGACGACTCAAAATATTGGAATTCTGGGATTGGATATGGACATCGTGGGAGAAATAAATGGGATATTAATAAATTTATTGAAGAGAAAAAAGTAAAAAATAATCAGAATCTATTTTTGATTAAAATATTATACGATTCAATTAGTATTAGTGAAAATAAGGATTCACTTGCTAATTTTATAATTAACTCAAATTTATTCAATGTACTAATATATTTTATTCAACAATTTAATCTTGTAGAAATAGAAACAACATATGAATTATTTAATACCATCTATAATATCTTATTTGAGCTAAAAATATTAACATGGCCTGATCTACCTACATATGAATTAGGATTATTGGCACATAGTATTAAACCATTAACTGATGAATTAATGATATATTTAAAAATTAATACTGATATTACAGAAGCTAGAAAAACAATGTTCAATTCAATAATCGAGTTTTATGATAGTATTATAAAATTTGACACATCGTCTCAATCTGATATTAACTTAGACGAATATTGCACAGAAATGAAAAAGTATCAATTTGAAGGCGATGGAACGGAATTTATTAAATATTATTATAAAGAATTAAATAATTCTGATTCTCCTTCCAAAACATGCGTATCTAAATTAACGAAAGAACTCGCAACATATAATAATGCATTACCTATGAATGTCAACTCATCTATATATATAAGATATAATAGTAGTAATTTACAGAATATGAAAGCATTAATTATTGGTCCAAAAGATACACCTTATGAAAATGGATGTTATATATTTGATCTTTTTATTCCCCACAATTATCCAGAAGTACCTCCTAAAATTAGTTTACAAACAACTGGTGGTGGAACTGTGCGATTTAATCCAAATTTATATAATAATGGTAAGGTATGTCTTTCGTTATTAGGAACATGGAGTGGCGAAGGAGGTGAAAAATGGAATCCAAATACATCAACATTATTACAAGTATTCGTTTCAATTCAATCATTTATTTTTATAGAAAATCCTTATTTTAATGAACCAGGATATGAAAAAACAATAAATACACAAAATGGTAATAACCAGAATTTTAAATATAATGATGAACGTCGATATAATAATATTAAATGGGCTATAAATGATAATATTGAAAATCCAGACCCTGAATTTAAAAATGTGATTTTGAATCATTTTAAATTTAAGAAAAATGAAATAATAGATACGATTAATACATGGTATTCTGTTACGAATTTAAGTAAAGATAACTTTAATATTGTTAAAAATAATTGTATAAATTTATTAGATAAAATTTAAAAATATATTCATATATATATGGATATCGAAAAAATATATAAAGAAGTTTCACCTTTAAAATTTAATATAAACAATGATTATGTTGATAAAATTCAAGAAAATAATCCAATTATTATATCTTTAGATAATAAAGCATTTGATAATTTTAAAATAATTATGAATCGTTATTTTAATGACATGCGAACTAAATACAATTTACTTAGTTCTAAAGCATATATAATTGAGAATATATATATTAATTCTATCAAGATATTTCTAGGTGTATTTATTCTTTTATATTTAATTGCACCAAAATTTGACATGCTAAGAGTTCCAAATGATAATGATGAACTCAAAGATTTTAAACCCAATATGCTGAGAATTAGTTTAATTTCGGCATTACTCTCTACTTTTTTTTTAGTGCTGTATGGTATTGATTTATTATCTGATATTAAAGATATTATATTCGCTTAAATTTAGTTATTCATATAATAATAATAATAATAATAATATTATATGAATAATATGTATAATTTGAATTCAGTTGTACAATACATAACACATCGAAATAAAATTTATAGTTTTTTTAAATTATTAAATAGCGATAAAATGGATCTACCTTTTGATGAACTATTAAAATATCTAAATAATAAAGCCTTTAATATAAATAATTTTATTAGAATACTTAAAACATATGAAATTGATATATCAATTAAAGAATTTAATTTGATATATATAATAAAATATCATAATAAAACAATTATACCACATGAAAGTGAAAGCAGTAATGTAGTAATAAAAGCTGTTAATAATATTACGACTCATATTAATAATTTTGACCCAAATGATCGATTTTGTATATTTAAAACAATCAACCGTTTTAAACGATATATTCAAGAATTTAATAAATGGAAAAATAACGATAAAATAGAGTTAATTCAAGAATTAACTTCAGAATATTATAGATTAGACAATATTAAACAAGAAATTCAAACTAAATCTGATGATAAATTATATATAAATGAACTCGAAGATATTAAAATCGCACAAGATCATCAAGAAATAATTATGAATGAAATTAAAAAAGTAGATGGGCTAGATATATTTAATAAGTTACAGCCAATAGAAGTACAATATGATAAAGAAACTACTAACCAAATTAAAGGAATTCTTGAAGATCAGTTTTGGTTTTTATTAGAAGAAGATCTTATAATACAGCCAATTAATTCAATTGGGATAATAAAACTATTAGAAGAGATAAAAGATATAATAACATTAATATTAAAGAGTAGAGTGGATATGTTGGTAGAAATTGAGAAGGCAGTAAATACCGAACAATTAAAAGAAGAATTTGATACACATTATTTTCTAGATGGTTTAAGCTATTTATTAGAAACTCTTAGAAAATTACAATCGCCTGAGTATGATGAATTGACTGATAACTATATTAAAACGTTAAAACATAATATGATAGAGGGAAATGATTTACATGAATTTGTACCAAAAACATTAAGATATATTATGAACGGATATTATACCGTACTAATTGAAAAAAATCAAGTATTAAAGGATTTTAATGAATGGAAGAAAAAAAATGAAAATATATGATTTTATATTAGAATTTATGATATATTAAATGTTTACACATCTAATATATCATAAAGCATGCCCTGATGGGTTTGGATCTGCCTATGTCGCCTGGAAAGTATTAGGGAATGACTGTGCATATATGCCTCAAGCATATTATGAAGCTCCTCCAACAATTAAAAATGCATCTATACTTGTTTGTGATTTTTCATTTGATTATAAAACTACACGCAAATTAATTAAAAATAATAATAAATTTTATAATATTGACCACCATCAAACAGCATTTGATAATTTAGATAAATTAGACGATAAATATAAAATGTTTGATATTAATCACAGTGGTATATACTTAACATGGAAATATTTTTTTCCAGATAAACCGCTTCCTAGATTTGCGCAGTATATTGAAGATTACGATTTATGGCAATTCAAATATCCTGAAACAAAGCCATTCATGTTAGCATTAAATGAAATCACATTTAATTTCGAATCATGGAAAAAATTAGAAAATGAAGAATATTTGAATGAATTAATTAAAAAGGGAAAAATATTAGAATCATATCAAAAAAAAATGATTCAAATAATTTGTAGAGCATCTATAATTAAATCTCAGAAATTTGACGATAAAATATATAATGTCGCATATGTTAATACAAATTTATTTAAAAATGAAGTTGGAAATAAACTTGTAGATAATCCTGGTTGTGATTTCAGTGTTGTCTATAACTATGATGATGCTAAAAATTTAACAAAATTTAGTTTACGTTCTATTGATTCGAAAACAGACGTTAGTCAGATTTCGAAAATTTTTGGCGGAGGCGGACATAGAAATGCAGCAGGATATACCAAGTCAGGGTTTCATAACTCACTTATTTAATGTATATTTTTTAATTACATTTTCAGCTTCTTTCTTATTATATACTTTACCTATAGTAACAAATTTATTACTTTCATTATCCTTATAATGTTTTAAGAAATATAAAATATTATCCAAATCAACTTTATTCATTTCACTTATATCATTTATATACTTTGATTTTGGATCCAAATTATCATCTAATACTGCTATAATTTTATCATCAACCCCGGCTTCGTCAGTTGTTTCTATACCTCCTATAATTTTACATTTAGCATAACATCCCGGATGAATTGAATAATCACATAAGATAATAATATCTAATGCATCTCCATCTGGAGATAATGTATTTGGAATATATCCATAATTATAAGGAAATATATTTGTATTATGTAATATTCTATCTAATATTAAACTATTTGTTTCTTTATCATGTTCATATTTGAGATTACTCCCTTTACTAATTTCAATAAATATATTCATAATGTTTTATAAATATGTTTATATAAAATAATTATAACGGTTAATATTTACTAAAAAATGCATGTATATATTTTTTTACATCATTAATAATATTAATAGTATTAATTTTATCCAAATAATCAGA
>Ga0115565_10003047_pt1 | contig 12168 bp, 9 predicted proteins | sample COGITO_mtgs_1105_FD_87199 | JGI IMG/M metagenome (GOLD analysis project Ga0115565, IMG submission 87199) | Pelagic marine microbial communities from North Sea - COGITO_mtgs_110530 | ecosystem: Environmental > Aquatic > Marine > Epipelagic | place: Germany:Helgoland, sampling site Kabeltonne... | reverse complement strand
GTCTTTGGCTAGCAAGTAACAGGGAAACTCCATATTTCCTACCTTCCTTAGCTATTCTTTCAATAGAGTTCTTTGAAGCTCTGTACTTTGCAAGGTCACTCGTTGGTACATATTTATGAGCTTCTTCATAAACAAGTAATATAGGTATATCATTGTTGATTTTTTCTTTAGGGTTTTTAGTCGTACGCAATCGCTTATAAATGTATCCATACTCGAATAATATCCTTGATATAAGAGAAACTGTAATACTTAGAACTTCGAAAGGAACACCACTCAAATCAATAACCGTAACATTTGATAAATTACCTTTTTTAAAACCTAAAATACCTGAAATAGCATCTTGAAAACTTATTTCCTTCGCTTTTTCACCCAAAAGAAAGTCGAGTCTTTTATCATTTAATTTGTTTTCTAATCTATTTACGAAGTTTGTCAGTTTTCCGTAAAGGCTTCCTTGTGTAGTCTTTGCTTGCCCTTTTTTTGCACCAGACGCGTAAACCTCTCCAGTTTCAATAATTTCGGTATTCTTTTCGATAGCATAGCCAAGTACCTCTTTAATATCAAAGAATAAAGGCGAATCAAAGTGAATTTTATCTTTTTCTTCCTTAGAGCCTTTAAAATTTTCTTTGCGATTATTCACAACAGCATCTTTAAATACAAAGCGTTGATTATGATCATTAGCATCAGTATCTAAAAACAACTCTTGTAATTCATCGCTATTCAACATCCAATAAGGTAGAGCTAAGTTGCCGATGTCTATCAAGTTGGAATTTGTAAATGCTGACTTATATTCAGAATGAATATCAAAAATTACTACGTGTGTATTATTCAGTGCGAAATCTCCTGATTTGGTGGCAACCGCTTTTTGGAGTATTGTTGTCAGGGTATGTGATTTTCCTGATCCAGTAGAGCCTACTATTGCGATATGTTTATTGAAAAACTTATTGCCATTTACAGGAACCTTTATGTTATGGTTTGATGACAACATACAAAAAGTGAAATTATCTACAGCTGTAATGGATTGCTCATAAATCTTTTTGATCTCCTCTTCTCTTGCAGGTTCAACTTTTTTAGGCGGTATTGCTATAGAATCTCCACCGCGAGTGAACTTATCTCCACTGATAACGCCTAAAGGATTAGCTTCTATTATATATTTTCTAGAACCAACATCAGTAACCTCAATAGAGAAGTTTTCAATAATGGCAATTAGAACAGAATTCTCATTATCAGAAATTCTCACATAAGATCCTACCTTAAGTGCTTCTCCTGCGATTTTAAAACTTTCCAAATCATCAACTGATATTTTTACCTTGTCTGGGTAAACTGAAATTACTTCCGCATTCAATTTATTTTCTTCTTCGCTGTTGTTCATATGATTTTCTTTACTTCATTTATATTGTGAAGTTGTACTTTAATATGTTTTAGATTTTCTGAGTCATTATCATAAAACGGAATATCTGTGTAAAACTGAAATATTTGTTTTGTCACAGCAGACCTGTATAATATAGAATCTAGCTGATTTAGCTCATTGATAATTTTGATTTGAATTTTGTTGTTATGATCTGGACGAATCATAATGTTATCTACACTAAAATCAGAACCTAGAAAAGGATGGCCGTCGCTAAACACGACACCTTCACGATAAAATTCCTTTTTTAATTCAATTATTTCTGTTTCAGAAATTCCTGAAATATAAATGTAAGGGCAAAAGGGTTTTGGTTCTCTTTTTGATAATTTACTCCAGTTTTTTGAAATAAGTTGAATTATTTCTTTCAGTTCGCTTCTGGTGTAGGTCGATGAATCACATCCGATCAAAAAAAATCGGTCGTATGGATCAATATTAAAATTAGTAAAGTGTTCTGCTTTTAGCTTTTTCAAAAATTTGGATCGACCTAAATAGCCTGCGTACCAGATGTTAAATAAATCCTCTTTTTTGTTTATGGCTTTGATAAAGCTTTTACGTGTAATTTCTCTTAATGATACATCTTGCATCACAGATAAATCCTTTACTAATCGAAGCGAATTGTTGTAAAAATAATCTTCTGCCTCATCAAGAGTACAGTTGAATTCATTTTGTAAAAGAGTTATTAATTTTTCTATCTGATCTTTATAGGATAGTGCATTATTATCAATACTTAAAAAACCAATGAAGTTTTCAAGATCCGCATCTGTTAAGGATAGGTTCTTATGTAACTCGATTTTTTTACCTTCTTTTTTGAAAGTCAAGAAATGAATTTTTAAATAGTCTAGCGTAAGCGGAAGTTTTAATTTCTCCTGTCCACCATTGTAGTGCCCGTAGAGATGATATCTAACATTTTTAGCTTTCGTAATTTTTAATTCATAGAAATGATTCAACATCTGTCTTATGGGGTGCGCTATTACTGAATGATTGTATTCGGTTTTAGCGTAATACTTGCACTGAACAGCCGTCGCCTCAGTTGCCGTGTGCAAATCAACATCTTCAATGTTTTCAATGACCACACTATCATCAGAATTTTTAGATTCTAATAGTTTTAAAATTGTCAAGTCAAACTGATAATAATATCCTTTAATTGTATCTACTGCACTTCTATTCATATCTGTTATTCAAATCCCTCGGTAAAAACCATATCTTAATTTTAGTTAATTTTTTTAGAGTAAATGCAAACAAGGATTTCGTTTGATTATTTATACCGAAAATCATTTCTCTATTCATATAATTAAGGCTCCTTTGGATAAATTATGTGGTGCACAGAGCAGTTCTCCATTTTCAACAATCGTCTGGCCACCTTTCGAATGAGGAATTACATGATCAGCTTGATAGTTTGACCAACTGACTTTTGACTCTTTTTCAGGTTTACCTTCTCGTAAGCATTCTTGACAGAAGCCTTTTCCATCTCTATAAATAATCAAGCGTTCTAACTCTGAAAATGCACGTTTCTCGTCTTTTTCAAGAAGTACAATTTCATTATTTTTCAGATACTCAAAAAAGATTTGACGTAATATCCTATCTCTGACTTCTAAATCGTTTTCAGATTGTTGTCTTCTATTGCTGAATGTAAGTAGATCGGTATCACTTGCTTCGTCATATGTTTTCCATCTTGTATGAAAGCTATAAACGAACTCTCGGATGTGCTTTTGAATGTTCTCGTCCAAAACGTAATACATTCTAAGATGCCTAATCAGCATGTAAATTGAAATAATGAAGTACTCTGTAGACAACTCTTTAATCCCGTTTTTTTCATCCAAGATAGGGTCATCTTTAAAAATATTATGAATTGCCTTTAAATTCTTGCGAACTTCTACAGCAACTTTTGAATTCTCAAAGCTATAATCTCCAATTCCTTTTAATGTTTTATGATCATTTATGAATTCAGTAATCTTTTTATCTCCTAGATCAGCATATCCACCTGCGTTTTCAATAAGTAGGAAACGAGCCATGAATTGTAAGTGTTTCATTCTGTCATTGTCTACATTCAGTAATGAAAAGAAAGACATCTTATCAGGGTTGCTATCAACAGGAGCATATGTCTCGTAATCAAACGTTAAGTCGTCTGCATACTTCACAATAAAGTTTCTGCTTAAACTAGATAATTGGGCATGAGCAATTTCCATATAATTCAAGGTTTCACCTTGCTGTAGGCGCCAGAATATGTCCGTTGCGATAATTTGGTGCTCTACACTTTCTGGTTGATCAATATCCTTAATTACGTCTGCTTGATACTTTAATGACTTATCTATAAACTTTCGCACATCAGTTCCCAAGTCTTTGTAATATTTACTAGCGACACCTTCTCCCAAATCGCTCAATGATTTTGGTAATGGATAAGCATTATTGAAAAAATCTTGCACTGTGGTAATACGTTGCTGGCCATCTACTATCTCAAAAAGTACATTGTTAGCATCCAGTCTAACTTCCCTAATCACCAGTTTTGGAATGTAATATCTACGAAAAAGACTATCCATCAAGGACTGTTTCTTTTTACGTTTCCAAACTACCTTGCGCTGGTATGGAGGTCGGGTCACATAGTCTTCTTTATAATCAAAAAAGTCCTTTATACTAATTTCCTTTGGTACCGTGGTATATGCTGATTTTGGGTTAAATGCCATTATTGTATATTGATTTTTTTTTGGTGAAATAATTTACTTTCCGAATATATTTTAAAAGAATTCTGGAGGTATGAAGAATTGCTCTACCTCGTTTTTATATTCAATTCGATTTATAGCATCGTGAGGTAAGATAGATTCAAAAGCTTCTTTTTGTGGAAAATTATCTTGGTATATAACTTTACAATTTTCATTTATTAAGCTTAAAATTTGTCTGTCGATTTTTCGATTGAATGATGGAAAGGAATAACCAATAATAACGAGATAATCAGTTTTAGATATCAATTCCTTCACTCGCTCCATCTTGCCCTGATCCATCTCCCATGCATATAAAATATCATTTGCAACCTTACTATGGCCACTTTGCTTATCCATAAGTTGTGCTAATCTTGCATAGAACATGGTTGAATCCTTGAGCTGGTCGTTTTGAAATAGTGGAAAAGTTCTTCCAACTTGATCAAACTGAAACGATGAATGTCCGTTCAAGTGTACTATACGCTTCTTACTAAAACCTTGTGATCTTGTAAAATCGTAATTGGAAAGTAGATTTTCATATTTATGGGAGTCTTCAATATAGAGACTGAGCATGTCGCATAGTGCTGTTTCTAACTGTAGGTCATAGTTGTAACTTAGAAAGTTTACATCGTCCTCTAAAGCCGCAAAGCCTTGGGAGTTTCTATCCATCAATACAGATAATAAACCAATATATCTTGAATCTAGCTCACTATACTTCTCATCCTTGGCGTAAGCTAATTTATTTGCGTGTTGCCACCAAGTTATAAAAACATCTACGCACAATCTCAAAAAGTTCAAATCTCTATCCTTTCTAGTGAGCCAATACTTTCTTGCTAAAGTATCCACAGTTCCCAAAGCTTTAGAATTTTCGATTAATTCTCGAAATTTACTATTGAAATGCTCTAGAGTCTCAACGTATTCTCGATTTGGATAATCGTTTTTTAAGAATTTGATATGCTCCTCTATTTGTGTTGAAAAATTACGCATTTCTATACTCAGTTCCTTCTGCAAAGGAACAGACTGATAACTTGCACCTGCTCCAAACCAGTATGTGATTTTAGGTTTACTCATATAAACTGAATTTCACTTAAGGTACTTATTAGAGCTATCATATTATCAAATTGGAAAGTTTTAACCTTATTAAACTTTCATTAGGTCAATGGTTCACAATAAGTTTTATTGACCAAACGATCTCGAAGTTTCTTTTTGTCATTGAAATTTCTAGAAATATTTATTGCTAGGTCATCATAATTGTCCTCTTTATCATTGATCTGATGGTAATACGGTTTTACTGAAACACAATTATCGTGTTCAAATACTGTATTGAGCATAGTTCGATCGGAAATGCCACAGCTATGGCCAAAAATTAAAACTTGAAATAAGTCGCTGTCTAAAAATTCCAGCAGTCTTTTATAATTAGCTGTTTGACTGTATCGTATCGATTTAATATTTTTTAGATAATTATTATCGTTTAATTTCTCAATATTTTTATAGTCATCGTCAAGTTCATCTCCGTATCCAAAAATAATAGGGTTGTTATGGTAAGTACTAATGGAACCGTGAATAGAAATTACTTTGGAATTTAATTTAATAGAAGCATTTCGTGGAATACTATAGTTCCATGAAGTATCGGTGTAGTTGAAATTTAGCAGTAATAAATGCTCAGGTTCAATTTTCAAATAGTTTTCAGGTGTCTTTGATCGTAATAATTTTAGAATCTCGCTCTTACTGAAATCTCCATTTGTAATTTGCTTTAATAACTCAAAACGTTTTTGATCTTCTACTTTATCCATATTGGAATGAACAGAAGGAGGTGTTGAAGTCAAATAGGTTTTATATATTCTAGCCAAATCCTCTAAACCTACTTCTGTGAAATCTCTTGGTTTAAAATCATGATAAATAATTTCTGAAACGCGGTAAGTCTTTCTTGGAGAATTTCTAAAATCATAATTATCTTCAGCTTCTTTCAAATAAATACATAGAAGATTCTGTATTTCTATCAGTTCTTCATTTAGTTTGATGATGTCATATCCTTTCCCGAAAGGAGTTTGACCATTGAAAATTGCCTTAAGTAATTTATAAAATTCATCTTCGACATCTACCCATTTTTCGACAGAATTTTTACGAGTTATTAGTCCAAAAAAATGATTTGTAAAGACTACGCCTTTTGAGTATTGTCCCAACTCTTCATCTAAACTCTGAAATGTTTTTCCCGAAAAAACCGTTGGTGGCTGAGAAAATAGCTTAAATTGGTTGTTTTCGTAAAATTGACTATCTCTTTTTTTTGTTTTAATTTTTTCAATTTCCTGCAGCCAATAGTTATTAATAAAGTCCGTATAAGCAGTTTTCATACCATGAGCTATATCAAAACCATTTCCTATTAGAATTAATCTATTCATATTTTTTAACTATTTTCAACAATCGCGATCTCGTCCTCAGTCAACCCATAGAGCTTATAAACCATTTGATCAATATGTTTCTCGGTTTGCTGGATTTGAGTTTGAAGTTCTTGGGCTTCTTTCTTTTTAACTTCAAAGGCTTCCATCCAGTCCATCTCGTCCAGCTTTGTCAATGCCGGAATCTCTGGTTGGTTTTCCTTGCTCCTGATCTTGTTGGTGGCCTTTATAGCTTTGTTGAGTTCTTTGAGGAACTCGGCGAACTCGAGTTCGTGCCAAGATTGAAGTTTCTTAGAAAGCCGCTCAAATTTGAATAGGGAAATAAGATAATTCTCGAATCGCCTTTCTATGTTCTGAAATAATTTGACCATACCTAATTGAGCCTTTACCTTATCGACTAGCAAATTACTGTTGACTGATATTTCAGGAAGTGGAAACGGTTTGATGTAGTTTGTTTTAAACCTAAAGTAACCACCTCTTAATTCCGTACCAGTATTTCTTATGAAAAACCACATTACTCTAGAGTTCAATATTCCTAGATAGAACTTTTCATCTACATCAAACTTGTCATTCTTAACAAACGAATAAACTGTTGTAGGATGATAAAATTCGCCGTTTTCATCATAAGTCATATTACAGCCAAATGATATTTCCTGGGTCATTATTTTAGGGGCTTGGAATTTGGTTAAGCTTTTGGGATATATGTATAAATACCAACCAACATCAATATCCATTCTACCTCTTTCTCTACCTCTTATTTCCTTTTCAAAATGTTTTAAATAGGAATAAGTTAATGGCAGATCACTTTTTAAATAATCTTCTTCAACGGGAAGTGCTTCATTACCATTTAATTGATAGGGGAAAAAGACATAATCTGTAACTTCAGGATTCGAATATTTAGAAAGTTGATTTCCTTTGACAAAAGGCATTACCAATTCTTTCTCTATAGTAAAGTTGTAATCATATTTAGTATTGTAACCTTCAATAACATCACCTTTATTGATTCCCTTAAAAGTGTATACAGCATCAAGACTTGTGGCGATTCCTTGAAAAATGTTATCAAAAACATCTTCTGCTTTAAATGGTTGTTCATTCAGCTTATCAATAACTCTAAATACTTGTTCACTTTGTAGATCCCAATTTGATTGACTCAAATCAGAATAACGCATTGTATCCCACTCAAACGGTTGAAAAAGGTCATCGGGTTTCAGCTTCTTGAACTTTATCCTATCTTTTTCACCTCTGGTTAAATCAATTATACAAGTGTAAGTAGATGCTTCAGAAAAAATTATTTCTGAGCCAAAATTGATAAGTTTCTCAACTGCTGTATTTTCTTTAAAAAATGTTCTAATACCAATACCAAAATCTGATATCAAAAATTTATGTGGTAGGATGAAAGAAACAATCCCATTTAGATTTATAAGTTGGTAGCATCGCTCCATAAACAGAGCATATATATCATAATTTGCTGTAGCTGATTGATATTTTCTTTCGTAATAATTGCACATTTCAGGATAGTGCTCGACTAATCCTTGCTTTCTTACATAAGGCGGATTCCCAATCACGACATCAAATCCTCCTCGTGAAAACACTTTCGCGAAAGCGGTCTCCCATTTAAAGGCTTTATCTCCAGCAACGGCTTTGCTATCGATCAAGCTGTTGCCGCATTTGATATTGCTGCTTAAATCATTTAGTTTGCGACGTGGCTGTGCGGTGCGCAACCATAGCGACAGTTTTGCGATCTCTACACTTTCTTCATTGAGGTCCACACCATAGATGTTGTTTTCCAGTATGGTGTTCTCGATATCTGGAAAAGCAAAACCACCGTGGTATTTTGCAGACAGCTCATCCAGGTAGTTGTGCTCGCGTATGAGGAACTCTAGCGCCTGATTGAGAAATGCCCCAGAACCACAGGCAGGATCACAGATGGTGAGTTCGAGCAGCCAGTTGCGGTAGGTCTCCAGATCGCTGATTCCCTTTTTAGAGCGCGCCTTTGCGTTGGCAAATCGCTCGTCTGTAATTTTGAGTTCGCGTTTCTTTTCTTCACACAGCTTGCCTACCGTGTTGTCCACGATGTATTTGGTTATGTATTTAGGCGTGTAGAACACGCCGTCCTTCTTGCGTTTGCTGGTTTGTTTGTCAAACTCGCCACCCTCGATTTCGGCATTGACGCTCTCGATTTCATTCAGGGAGTTTTCGAAAATATGACCTAGGATATTGACGTCTACCTGGCTTTCAAAGTCGTATTTGGATAGCTTTAAGGCATGCTTTTGCAACAGCTCGCTATCAATCTCCAGCGCATCTAGAATGGAGTCGGGTTTGAAAAGTCCACCGTTGTAGGCATGGATCTCATCATGGCCTTCCTTGCCCGCGCGTCCTTGATCCAGAAAGTTGAAGTTAAGTTTGAAACGCTCGTAGAGCGTGACGTCCACATGCATATCCACCAGCTTTTTCCAGTCCGTAATTATGGTATTGGTAAAGTTGGAAGGCAATAGCGATCGATCCTCTGCAAAAAAGAGGAACAGGAATCGGTCGATGAGCTTTTGGGATTTCTTGAAGAGCGTGAGTTTTACATTTTTCTCGAGGCGTTGTAGGTCTTCATTGGTATCGATCTCTGCTTCGACAGGCTCAGCATGACTGTTGGAACCAGAACTTGCTAATTTTGACTTGACCGTTTTGGAATTGCGTTTGACCAGATCCCGGTAGAGTTCGCGTTTGAAGACGGAGTAATCTTTGTAAAATGCTTTGGTGATTTCTTCTTCCTCAACGATGGACGCCTGCTTGATTTTAAGCGGTGCATTTTGCAGCAATTTGTCTTTATGTAAGCACAGGTACAGTAGGTTAAACCGCTTTCGCGAAAGCGTAAACAAATCAAACTCTTCAAACTCTGTAGCATCATTGATGTAAAAGCGAAGTTTCTCAAAGTTGGACGTAATAATATACACGCAGCCGGTCTGGTAGTTCTTGTAATCAAAAGCCTGCTTGCGTATGCTCTCCAGGTCTTTAGTATTCATTCCCTTCAACTCGATCACCGCCAGTGCATTGCCTTCCTTTAGAATGGCGCCGTCTGCCTTGCGAGCATTGGTCTGATTCTTAAATTCTGTTGTTAGGTTGGAATTGGGATTAGGAAAGAGCGTGTAGCCTAAAATATTGACAAAGAGCTCGTGCAAGAAGGTGGCCTGGTACTGTTCCTCGTTGGCCGTTCTAATGTTGGTTTGTATGGTGGTATTCCAAAAGTACTTTTGGAATTTTTTATAAGCCTTGTCAACGGAAGTTTCGTCAAGTTGCTCTAGATGTGATTTAAGTACAGAGGTCTGGAATAACGCCATAAAATAGGAAAGAATATGGCACTAAGTTAGTCATAAGGTTTGGGTTGGAATGATTGGGTTTGGGATCTGGGCTACAAAGTTTTCATTGGGTTTTGAACAACCGAATTTATTAAACACCTGTATTTCAAATACATAATTAAATGTAGTTTTCTAGATTGCTGTATTTCTAGATTTCTAGAAAACTACATTAACGTAAAAGTGTTATTTGCTTTATGTATCTGGAAATAGCTTGTTCTCTGGATTATATGGCTTTCCTCTATTAGCTTGTTGAATTGCCTTATCGTCTAGATAAGCTATCAAAGACCAGTCATTCTCATAGTTTTTCAAAATATCATTAGGATCAGTTCTTGGCCCATCATAATCTTGAAGAATACATACTTGTTCATAGGTATAGGGTTTACCGTTTTTTGGATTGAAAAAGCATTCGCTTAAATCGATATTTTCATTCTGATTTTTTTTCATTGTTTAAATTTTATAAAAATTATCGTACCCTTCTATAGCTATCTCGTCAACTCTATTAATTCCGATCTTTATTGCATAATTGTAAAGCGCAGAGTTTAAAATTTCTCGATATGCGATATTGTTCTCTTTACAATAGTCATTAATATCATTTTTCAGTATTGGGGAAATTCCCTTTACGGTTTTGTCGATAGGGAAATAGACTTTTGGTATAGCTTTCTTGTAGTATTGACCACATACATCAATACCAGTATATATTTTAAATTTCATACCGTAATTTCGCTGCTCCTGCACCCATTGTTGTATTAGGTTGGTACAATTATTTTTTCTGAATTCGTCCATACCCGAAAATTTAACATCATGTCTCCAATTCAAGGCAAAATCATTGGTAATCGTTAAAAGGTTACGTTCTAAAAGTCTAATGTTGGAGCAAAGATTATTAGTTATGATTATTGAATTTGCATAATCTACTGTAAACCCAGTATCAGATTTGAGCGTTTTGATTCTTTGCTTTAGATTTTTTGTTATTCCTATTTTAATCCAATCTCGTTCATTGAAGTGTAGTATATATAATATAGTTTTCATTTTTGGCGATTTATGAGGTGACTTCATAAATCAAAAGCAAGAAGCGTGGAACTGAACTAGAGACCTCTAGGTATCGCCAAACACCCTTCCTACCATCATAGAACAGCCCACGCCATGGCATGGGCGCTGAACTTTGATGTGGAGGAAACTTAAATTTTGGCGATTTTAAAGGTCCAATCAAGCTAAACGCTTACAATATGTATTTCATTAATCGATCTAATCGACTAGGATAAAATTAATCATTGCTTTTGAGATATAAGGTTATACTCTTATTTATAATATTTTTAATTGTTTCATCTTCCTTTAAGGCTTGCAATTTCAGGCTTTTCATCAAGCCTTTATCTACATAGCAAGACAATTGCACTTCGTCCTTAAAATTTTCAATTAGGACAGGAACAACCTTCTGTTTTACTGCTGGAGGTTTTCGCTCCTTGATCCTATTCATCCATTCACTTAATTCTTCTTTCTCCATAGTTATAGTTTTATGTATTTATTCAATTGTAGAGATCTAGATTTGTAGTTTTCCAGATCTCTATAATTCTATTGTTCAAGTAATTTTGTAAGCACTTCTCTAGTCAAATTGTCAATCTGACTTATTGCTTTGGCGTCTTTTCCCAAGCCGCCTCGAATTACTGATCTCGTAAAAGACACTAAATCACTTATGTGAGTTTTGGCTACAGAAGCCTTCAATTTATTGAGTTCAATTAAGATGTCAAGGGTCAAGGTTGTGTTTGGCTTGACCATATTTAGAACGATCTTTGTTTTTTTAAGACCTCCAGTTTGATTTATCAACTCTATTGTATTGCTAATTGCCATAAGGTCTAAAACCCCAGCTTTGGTAGGAACTATAATTAAGTCAGCCATAATTATCAAGTCTAGCAGAGAGTTGGATAGGTATGGTGGTGTATCAATGAAAATGAAGTCGTATTGAAGAGAGCCAATTAAATCTATATTTTCTGGCTTAACCAATATATCTACTTTTTGAATAACTGATTTAAGTTGGATGAGGCTCCCCTGGGCATCAAAATCAATAATAGCCACCTTAGCATTGCTTGCAAGGTTTAATGCTAGATTTATGACTAAGGTCGACTTTCCTACGCCGCCCTTTTGATGTGTGATAAGGATAATATTAGTTTTCATAATACTTATCCAGTTTAGTATTATAGTCCGATTCAATAGTGCGAACCATATCTATCTTGCCACGTTTAAAAGACTCATCGCGCATTTCTTTGGTATAAACTAACACGATAATTAGCATCATTATGGAAATCACTGTTACTAAGTAAGGAAAATAACTTTGC
>Ga0115565_10003045_pt1 | contig 12171 bp, 10 predicted proteins | sample COGITO_mtgs_1105_FD_87199 | JGI IMG/M metagenome (GOLD analysis project Ga0115565, IMG submission 87199) | Pelagic marine microbial communities from North Sea - COGITO_mtgs_110530 | ecosystem: Environmental > Aquatic > Marine > Epipelagic | place: Germany:Helgoland, sampling site Kabeltonne... | reverse complement strand
ATCATATCTTCCAATCCACGTAAACCGGATATTGGATGATCTTTTCTATTTGTAGATATCCACTTTGTATTGTTAAATAAGTATTTACGATAAATATAAGTTCTTTGAGAATTCTGTAAATCATAAATAACTTTGAAATTAAATTTGATTATTTTTTTATATAGGTTTATGTAAGAAATGATATTTAAAATAGAGGGTCTGTTATCAATCAATACATCATCAATGTGTGGACAAGTTTCCATTAAGCTAAAAAAACTATTCGTAGTTAAAAGAAAAATTTTTGTATTTTTATGATTTGCTCTAATTGATTTAAAAATTCCATCAGCCTGAATAAGATCACCTAATGCCCCATGTTTTATAATTAGAATATTTTCTTTATTTTTCATAAATTTAAATATTTTATTTTTTTAACTCCACATCAAGCATAAATTCATTTTAGAAAATCTAATATTTCTTGTCTTACATACTCAAATGAAGGCTGATCTCCCTCTTCATTAATTAATTTAACTCTTGTCGCTAGTGGGTTCCAGCTTCTTAAATATCGATAAGCAACACCGCCAAATCTTTTGGACCCATTATTGTTTGAAGTCCAAACTAAATGGGGCGTTTTACATAAACTTGCTAAATGCATTAATCCAGATGAGGGTCCTACACAACATTTTGAACTGGCTAAAATTGAACAAAGTTGTTCTGTACTTATACCTCTTAAATCATCTGTGCCTTTGGGTGCATATGAAAGCTCTTGTATTCCCACTGATGCAATTTTTAACTGAGACAATGCGCTACATAGTTGATCCCATTCATTTATTGACCAGTTACGTAATGATTTTTTTTTATTCCCCTTGAGAAATGGAATATTTCTCGCATGAATTATTAAATCATATTCATTTGCTTTTTTCTTTGCTCCATAAGAAATAAAGTCTTGATGCATTATGCTTGAAAGCTCTTTACATCTATTATCTGCAATCAATATATCTTGACCTTTAAACTGGTTTGCCCATTTTAAATAATCAAAATCACGTAACAAATAAGCATCAGTATCCCAAGAAGAAACATCCATTACTCTAAATTCAGAGGCAAAATCTTTATATAAATATGCCGATGTGCTCCTGCCGTAAACAATAACATGTTTATAAAATTTAGACATCTGCCTTAGATAACCCTGCCATTGCATTAATTCCCATCCAAATTCTCCTAGGAATGGTCCTGCAATCAGTTGATTGCTATCTCCTTTCAAATTGTCTAGTGATAAATAAGGTTTTTTTCTAAAAATTTTCCTTAAATGAGGTTTTAATCTACTTTTGTAATTTATCAAAAAATTTGGATTAATCTTATTCATATCATGTGATCCTTTTTTTCTCGATTGATTCTTTATATATATTGAAAGAATTGTTTAACATTTTTTCTAGAGTAAAAAAGTCATTCTGTTTTACATCAGGCGTAGATCTTATCCATTTCATAGATAATTTTTTTGCATCATCAACTTTACCAACATCAATTAATCCTTTCGGCAATAACTTATTTAGTTGCTCCTTTACTCCCCCATGAGCGTATCCAATTACGGGTATTCCTATTGATAAACTCTCTAGCGAAACTCTTCCGAAAGCTTCAGGTTCTATAGATAATGAAAAAACTATTTTTGAAATAGACATAACTTCTCTTATATCACTTCGGTGACCTACAAATGTAATATTTTTATTAAGCTTTAGTTTACTAATTTTCTTTTCCAATTCCTTCTTAAATTTGTCTTTTTTCTTTACTTCTCCTACGATTAAACCATGAACATTTGGATATTTATGAGTGAGTTTTTCAATCAATTCAATAAAGTCTTCTTGTCCTTTCCAGCGTGATATTCTCGCTGGCAAGGTTAAAATTATTTGATTCTTGGTTTGAGGATATTTTTGATACCATACTTTTAACCAATTTTTTGGTGCTTTAAAATTGAACGGAAAATCTTTATTAGACACTCCCCTATAGTTTAAAAAAATCTTCTTCCTATCTATTTTATAATTTTTTAAAACATAATCTTGGATCATTTTCGATACAACAATTACTTTGTCTCCTTTCGTCATGATGCTGCTATAAAAATTTACTGAGTAGGGTCCGTGAACTGTTGTAATAAAGATTGGCCTATGACCTTTTTTTATGAACCTAATTGCAAAATAACAGACCCAAGCCGGTAACCTAGACCTTGCATGAACAATATCAATCTTATTTTTTTTGATTAATTTGATTAATTTAAAAATAGTGAATATTGTCAAAATATTTTTTTTCCCTATTGCTAACTTATGGTGCTCTCCTTTATCTTTTAAAACTTGTCCTACCATACGTCCACCGTTAGAAACGATTATTGAACGATATCCCTTGCTTGCTAGATATTTATTCACTTCCAGAGTCCCTCGCTCAACACCCCCAGAATTTAAATCTGGAAGCGCCTGTAAAACAGAAAATTTTTTATTTATAACCATTTTTTTTGAATGAATTTAGCCACCCTTTTGGCTTCGTTTTGAATAGGTATTTTTTTTCTTATATTTCGCTTAATCATGCTTATTTCGCCAGATAATTTTGTATTTTTTTTAATTTTCAGGTCAATAATATCTGTGTTGGCTCCTGAAGCAATAGCTTCAATAATCATCGAGTATGAATCATTTGTGACCCAGATATTTTTAACCTTACCGATATGCTTATCCAGCCAATTACTCTCTATTTTTGTGTATTCATATCCCTTAATATTTTTAAGTTTTAAATTATCTAGATCATTAATAAAATTTATCGGCGTCCTTCTTGAAGTTGTCAAAAAAAACTTACTGCATTTAAATTTTTTTGATATTTCCTTTACTTGATCTAAAACTAATTTTGTATTCCAATAATAGTGTTTTGAGGGACCACCTATCAAAAATAATCCTATATTTTCCTTTTTTTTTATTTTCGAATTTATACTTACCATAGGGGTATGAGTGGTAATAATATTTGAGCTATCTTTAAACTCATCATGTTTCGGAATTACGCATAAATCGAATAATTTTGTCGGAAGACTAGGTTTCATGATGACTATAATTTTTGCGTTAAAACATCTTTTTGTGGCCAACAAATGAAAATGTGTTTTATGTCCTGCCCCTATTGCAATATCAGGTTTAGGAATACCTGTCGCAATTTTATATTTTTTAAAAAATATTCCTAAGAAAGCATCTTTAAAGCTTTTTACATTTATATCGAACACTTTGCACTTAGTACAATTTTTTATGTTTTTTATAAGCGCAATAGACTGTTTGTCATGGCCTAACTTACCATCACTGAAACGCCAAATTATCTTTATTTTTTTCAATTTAATTGTTTTCAATTAATTGCAATAATTCATCAGCAGATTTTGGTGCCATAGTCAGTCCATATCTGTAATGTCCGGAATTTATGTAAACATTTTTATAAAAGTTGTCTTGCTTTATGAATGGAATATTTTCTTTTGCTCCCGGCCTTAAACCTGCCCATTGATTACATGGATCAAGTGCACCTAATTCTGGAATTAGGTCAACTGCCTTCTCATTAAGTTCTTTTACTGCTTCTAACGTAGTAGTTTTATCAAAACCTACATTTTCAACTGTGCTTCCTGCTAAAATTGATCCACATTTTCTTTGTAATAAATAAAAATCATCTTTATATAAAATTTTATCAAGTTTAATTTCAGATTTTGGATAGATAATAACTTGACCTCTTATTGGGTAGATTCTATTTCTAAGATCATCATTAATTTCTGAGCTCCAAGCTCCTAAGGTTGTTACAAAAAGATCGCCCTTTATAAATCCATTACTTTCTGTTGGCCATTCCTTCAAATAATTTGATTTATTTTCAATTTTAGACATACGTACATTCTCAATTAAATTAACGCCAAGCTCTAAAAGGTATTGCTTTATGGATATCATTAATTTTTTTGGATTAATTTGAGCTACCTTAAGGAGTTCGTATGCAGGTCTATTATGAAATAAATATTCATTTATTCTAAAATTATTTTTTTTAGCCCATTGCAAAATTTCTCTTTTATCCTCCGGTTCAATGCAGATCATTCCTGATTCAATAAATTCTGGATCTTCAAATCCATATTTGACAAGTTTTTTTGAGAAATTTTTATAAAAACTTAAAGCATCAAGGCATAACTCGTACACTCTTGATTTATAGTTCCATGGCATCAGTGGAAATATTATTCCTGCTCCGGCAGCTGATGATTCCTCCCCTATCACTGATCTATCAATCATAGTTACATCATATCCATTTTCTATAAGTTTAATTGCAGTTAAACAACCAACAATACCTCCACCAATAATAACGGCTCTTAAGGCCATCAATTAGTCTCCATTGATTACATATTTTTCAAACAAATTTAAATTTATTTGGGTACCTACAATAACTAAAATATCATCTGAAGATATCAGAATGTCTGGTCTTGGCTCAATATTTTCTAGCATATTAGGCCTTCTTATATATTGAAGTTCTATATCAAAACTCTTTATTATCAATTCAGAAATTGTTTTGTTATTAGCAAAAAAATATTCTTTTATTTCAATTGAGTGAAGTTGCAGTAAATCTTGATTAACACTTTCTGAGTCAACGTCTGTTGCCCCAGCAAAGTAGCCCCGAAACATTTTGTATCTATCACTTCTAAAAATTCTAATTTTTTTTATAACATTGCTTAGGGGTATACCGAGTAATACGAGAGCATGTGAAGCTAACATTAAACTTCCTTCTTGAACTTCTGGCACTACATCTGTCGCCCCAGCATTTTGTAATTTTTCTACAGAAGACTCGTCTTTCGTACGAACAATTACAGGTAAGATAGGATAGGATTCTCTTATTACGTTAAGCACTTTTTCTGTAGACCTATCATCTGTATATGCAACAATAATTGCTTTTGCTCTCTCTATTCCCGCCGCCTTGAGAACAATTCTTCTACTCGCATCTCCATACATTACGTTTTCGCCTGCAATAGATGCATCACTTACTCTGTTTAAATCCATATCAATGGCTATAAAATCTATATTTTCTTCTTTTAAAAACCTCCCAAGGTACTGTCCACTTCTTCCATAGCCGCACAAGATCACATGATCTGAATACTCATGGCCCACTCCTTCAATTTGTTTAACAAGTGTTTCTGATTTTTTTGAGTACCCTTTAGCGATCCATCTTGCAATTCGACCATTCAGTGGAATTAGTATTGGTGCGATTAACATGGACAACAAACAAACAGATAAAATTATTTGAAATATATCACCAGATATTATTCCATTTTTTTGTCCCAGGGCGAGAATAACAAAACCAAATTCACCCGCTTGAGACAAAATAATTCCAGTCCTAATTCCAACTCCCAACTCATATTTAAAAATCATTGTTAAAGCTGTTATTAGAATGATTTTAAAAATTGTAAAAGCAAAGAAAAGAAAAATAATAAGTGCGAAGTTACTTTTAAAAATATCTATATTAAGCATCATTCCCACACTTATAAAAAATAAGCCTAATAAAATATTTCTAAATGAAGTTATATCTGACTCAACTTGGTGTCTGTATCGAGTTTCAGAAATAATCATGCCAGCAAGAAAGGCTCCAAGCGCATAAGATAACCCTGCTAGTTTAGTGAAATATGAAAAAATAAGTGTAATCATCAAGACATTTAAAACAAATAGTTCTCTTGATTTATTTTTTGCAACAATATCAAACCAAAAGTTCATGACAGGTTTTCCAGCTTTAAACACAATAAATAACAAGAAAATAATTTTTAATAATGCAAATGATATGAGTTTAAATAAATCGGCATCTAAATTATTAAAAACAGGAATTAAAATTAAGATAAATATTACTGCGATATCTTGAAATAATAGAATGCCAATAGACAAACGCCCATGACGACTGTTTAAGTCAGATCTTTCAATTAAAATCTTTGAGACGATTGCCGTAGATGACATTGTTAGTGCTGCACCGATAATGAAAGCTGAGGGTAATTGCAAACCAAAAAAGAGACCTATTATTATTACGGCTATTAGCGTGATTAATACTTGTGAGCCACCTAACCCAAACAATATTTTTCTCATTGAATTTAGCTTAGGTAGACTAAATTCCAAACCAATCGTAAACATTAAAAAAACAATTCCAAATTCTACAAAATGTCGACTTGATTCAGAGTCTGGAAGAATTGCCAAAGCGTTAGGGCCAAGAACTAGGCCCACCACAAAATATGCAATCATAGGGGGCAGTGATAAATATTTAAAAAGAGCTACTAAACAAACAGAGCTGACAAGCAATAAAATTATTAACTGAAGGGATTCAAACATAAACTATTAAAACCTTTTTTATATCCTTTATTCTACTATCAAACCACACTATACTTATGGAATTATAAATATTATTTATATGAAAATATGTCATCCAAAAGAATCAAACTAGCCCAAGATGTTTTAAAAATTGAGGCAAATGAAATTACGATAGCAGCAAGTAGATTATCAAATGAATTTTCTCAAGCTGTCGACTATATTCTTCAATGTAAAGGCAGAGTCATACTAAGTGGGATCGGAAAGTCGGGTCATATTGCAGGCAAAATAGCGTCTACATTTTCAAGCACAGGAACCCCATCTTTCTTTATGCATCCAGGTGAAGCAAGTCATGGTGATCTGGGTATGATTACAGAAAGAGATATCGTAATTTTTCTTTCCAATTCAGGCGAAAGTGATGAATTAATGATATTGCTCCCTCATATCAAAAGAATAGGTGCAAAAATTATAAGTATCACAGGAAATAAAAACTCTAACTTATCTGCTGAAAGTAATATTCATATTGATTCTTCAGTAACAAAAGAAGCATGTCCTCTGAATCTTGCTCCAACTGCAAGTTCATCGCTCATGTTGGCGTTGGGAGACGCACTTGCTGTTTGTGTGCTTGATGAAAGAAATTTTGGTACAGAGGACTTTGCAAGATCACACCCAGGTGGCTCTCTTGGTAAAATAGTCCATATTAATGAAATTATGATTGACTATGAATCTACTCCAAAAGTAAGATTAGAAGCAACTGTTAAAGATGCAATAGAAGAAATTACAAAAAAGAAACTGGGTTTTACAGCAATTATAGATAGCCAAAATATACCAAAAGGTATATTTACTGATGGAGACTTAAGAAGATCACTTTTAAATCACATATCACTTGAAACACCTATGTCTGAGGTAATGAAAAAAAATCCCGTTACATTAAGTAACTCACAAATGGCAATAGAAGCTCTTAAGATCATGGAAAAACAAAAAATTACATCCTTTTTAATAATTGAGAAAAATAACTCTTTAGTAGGTTCACTTACTCTTCAAAGCCTCTTCAAAGCAAGAATTTTATGAACTTTCTATCAACTTCATTTGCTTTAATTTTTATAGCTATTGTTGCGTTAGCCTCATTTTGGCTTAAAGAGGAAGTTATCAATGAATATAAAAACTTTACTATTAGTAAAAATAGTGGACCATCATTTTTTCTAAAAAACTTTGACTCCACAAAAACTGATAAAGATGGTAATTTACAATCTTCCCTCAAAGCTAAATATATGAAACATTTTGAAGAACAAAATAAAACTACGTTAACCAAGCCTTTTTATACAAAATATAAAAATAAAAAAAAACATTCGACTATATATAGTGATATTGGCGAGGTAAGTGACAAAGGCGAGGAGATTGTTCTTAAAGAGAATGCCATTCTTGTTAGACTTCCAACAAAAACAAAAAAGGTTTTGAAGCTTTATACTAATGAACTAAATATCTACTCAAAATTAGATGTTGTTACAAGCCAAAAGGCAGTAAAGATGATTCAGGAACCAAACATTGAAATAGACGGTGTTGGAATGAAGTATGATAATAAAGATGGTGTTTTAAAACTTTTAAGCAATGTAAAAGTTCGTTATGAAAAACCAAAGGGCGATAAAAGATTCAAATATTGAATACATTAAATAAAAATATCTTTTTTACTTTCTTGCTAGTAATTTTAATCCCTGAGCTTGCTTTTTCAGAGGAAGCAGACAGTGATCAACCTATAGAAATTGAAGCTGATACGATGATGGTCGAAGAAACAAAAAATACTAGCACTTATGAAGGCGATGTTGTTCTAACTCAAGGCTCTCTAATTATAAACGCAGACAGGTTGATTATTAGGGAGGATAGGCAAGGCTTTCAACATAGTACATCTATCGGTAACCCAACAACTTTCAAGCAAAAAATGAAAGATTCGGATGAGTACATTGAAGGTAAAGCTCTCCGAATTGAGTATGACGGCCACATGGATAAAATTCATTTATATGAAGAGGCTTTTGTTAAAAGAGGAGATGATGAGGTATGGGGTGATTACATAATGTATGACGCTACAAGTGAATTTGCCCAGGCATTATCTAGAAAGGATAATGATGAGACCTCTAAGAAAAAAGGTCGGACAAAAGCAATTATTAAACCAAAAAAATAATGACTACCTTAACAATACAAAACTTAAGAAAAAGCTATAAAAAAAATATTGTTGTGAAAAATGTTTCTCTTGAAATTACAAGTGGGCAAATCGTTGGTCTTCTTGGACCCAATGGAGCAGGCAAAACGACTACTTTTTATATGATAGTTGGTTTAATAGCTGCAGATCACGGCAATATTTTATTAGATAAAAAAAATCTGACTAAAACACCTATTCACATGCGAGCAAAACAAGGAATTTCATACTTACCTCAGGAGCCTTCAATTTTTCGAAAAATGGATGTGAGCGAAAATATTTTAAGCATATTAGAGCTAAAAAACTTAAATAAAAAACAAATCCAAGTTGAGCTTGAGCGCCTATTGCAAGAATTAAATATTCAACATATTAAAAAAAGCCCAGCAATTAGCCTATCTGGAGGTGAAAGAAGAAGAGTTGAAATTGCAAGATGTCTAGCAAATAATCCAAAATTCATACTTCTTGATGAACCCTTTGCAGGTATTGATCCTATAGCTGTAATTGATATTCAAAAAATTATAAAACAACTTGCTTCTAATGGAATTGGCATTCTAATTACTGACCACAGTGTAAGGGAAACCTTAGGTATCTGTGATAAAGCTTATATTGTCAATCAGGGAGAAATTTTTGCTAAAGGATCTCCAAGAGTGATTGCTCAAAATCAAAATGTAAAAGACATCTATTTAGGCGAAAACTTTACTCTTTAAATGAAATTAGGTTTAAATTTTAGATTATCGCAATCCATAAAATTAACACCTCTTCTTCAGCAATCAATTAAATTTCTAAATGCCTCCCAATCTGAATTAAATGATTTAATTGAGGATTACCTATCAGATAATGTTTTTCTCGCTGCAAAAGATGAATCATTACTATCTCAAAAAAAATTACCATACACTTATTCATCAAATGAAGATTACTATGATGTTTTCAACTCCGAAATAAAAAATCAAACTTTAAAGGAATATTTAATTGAAAATATCTCTATTTTTAATTTTAGCCCTGAAGATCAATTAATATTATCTTATCTTATTGATTCAATTGATGAAAATGGATATTTAATAAGTTCAATTGATGAAATAATAAGCTCTATATCATTAGAAAAAAAACCTCACGTAAATGAAATAGAAAAATTATTGAAGATTATTCAAAATTCAACGCACCCTGGGATTGGCGCAAGAGATCTCTCAGAATGCTTAACAATCCAGTTAGAACTCATAGAGCCTCAAGATAATATTTGCAACTTGGCGAAAATATTGACCAAAAATTATTTAAATTTACTTGGCAACAAAAATTATGAAGAATTGATGAAGAATTTAAAATGCAATGATGCGGATTTAGAAAAAGTTATTGCTTTAATAAAAAAATTAAACCCAAAACCCGGGCTTATCTATCAAAAAATAAGCAAAACATCATTTATAAATGCAGATGTATTTATTCATAAGGAAAAGGGAGATTGGGTTACATCATTAAATGAGGAAAATAGTATTCAACTTAAAATAGTTAATAATGCTCAAAATATAATAAAAGGTGAGCATGATCAAGAATTAAAGGAAAAATTTCAGGAAGCTAAATGGTTAATTAAAAACTTAAGTGAAAGGTCAATTTCCATCTTAAGAGTAACCAAAGCAATTATGAAAAATCAAATTGATTTTTTAGAAAAAGGTGAATCGTATATTAAGCCACTATCATTAAAAAATATTGCATATGAACTTGAACTTCATGAATCAACAATTTCAAGAATCTCTTCAAATAAATTTATTTCTACTCCACATGGAATATACGAAATTAAATTTTTTTTCAACAATTCAATTAGTGGAGATAATAAAGATATTTCATCAAAATCAATTACTCATAAAATAAAAACCCTTATTGAAAATGAAGATGTAAATAAACCTTTTTCAGATGCTCAGATTTGCAATACGTTAAATAAACTTGGAATAAATATTTCTAGAAGGACTATTGCAAAATATCGCTTAAAATTAAAAATTTTGCCATCCAACCAAAGAAAAGTATAAAATTAAACTATGGAAATAAATATTACTGGTCATCAACTAGAGATTACTGAAGGTCTAAAAGACCATATTGAAAAAAAAATAAGAAAATTAAAGGGACATTCGCACAGTATTTTAGAAATTAAAATTATACTAAGTGTTGATAATATTACCCATAACGCTGAAGGGAATATTTATTTGCCTAAAACTGACCTTCATGCCAAGTGTTCAAGTCCTGATATGTATCAATCGATCGACTTATTAGTAAATAAGCTCGATAAACAAATAATAAAACATAACGAAAAAATGAAGGATCATAATTCTCAAAGTAATTTTAAAAGAACTAATTTTTCTGCTGAAAATTAATTTAATTGGAATTTTTTTTGCTTAATTTAGCCTTATCAATTTAAATATTTAAATTTCAATCCATATGAACCCATTTTTAGTAAGAGATAAGCTTCCAGATTTCAATGTAATAAAATCTCAACATGTCATTCCAGCTATTAATAAAGTCATTATTGATAATAGAAAGAGCATATTAAAAATAGAATCGATAAAAGAATTACCGAATTGGAATAACTTCATCATTCCATTGGAAAAATGTAATGAAAAGTTAGGAAGGGTTTGGTCCTACATTAATCATATAAATTCTGTGAGAAGCTCTGCCTCATACAGAAAAGCATATAACCAAGCACTTGCTATGATCACTGAGTATTTTTCTGATCTTGGACAAAGCCATATCTTGTATAGCAAATATAAAAAATTACTTAAAAATAATTTAAATCTAACTGAGGCACAAAAGAAACTTGTAAAAAATGAAATTATATCTTTTGAACTATCTGGAGTTGCACTACCAAAAAAAGAAAAGCTAAAATTTAAAAAAATACAAAGTCATTTATCAAAACTATCATCTTCATTTGATGAAAATATTTTAGATTCAATTAATAATTTTAAGTTAGTTGTTTCAAACAAAAGTTCCTTAAAAGGAATCCCTAATGATGTAGTTAAGTCTGCCCTCTCAAAAGCCAAGGCTAAAAAAATTAAAGGTTGGTTATTTACTATTGATTTTCCAAGCTATTTACCAATTATTCAATATGCGGATGATAGAAAGTTGAGGAAGGATATCTACTACGCATACTCCACAAAAGCTTCTGCTTTAATGAATAGTAAATTTGATAATACAAAAAATATAAATAATATTCTTAAGTTCAAATATGAATTATCAAAACTGTTAGGCTTCTCTGATATCTCATCTATGCTTTTAAAAACAAAAATGGCTAGGTCATCAAAAGAAGTTTCATCTTTTTTATCTAAACTAACAAGAAAAGCCAAAAAATCAGCATTAAGAGATATGAGTGATATTCATGAAATAGCGAGTGAATTTGGTTTTTCTAAAGTTGAACCCTGGGACATTCCATATTTGTCAGAAAAACTTAAAAAAAGAAAATTCAGTATAACCGATGAAGAAATTAAACAATACTTTCCGATCAATAACGTTTTAAATGGTCTTTTTAATATATGTAAAAAAATTTATGGTTTGAATATTCATGAAACAAATGCCTCAACCTGGCATAAAGATGTTAAATTTTTTGAGATACATAATAATAAAAAGCAACTAGTGGGCAAATTTTATTTAGATTTATATGCTAGACCAAATAAACGAGGTGGAGCTTGGATGGACGAGGCAATATCAAGGTTT
>Ga0115565_10003027_pt1 | contig 12209 bp, 7 predicted proteins | sample COGITO_mtgs_1105_FD_87199 | JGI IMG/M metagenome (GOLD analysis project Ga0115565, IMG submission 87199) | Pelagic marine microbial communities from North Sea - COGITO_mtgs_110530 | ecosystem: Environmental > Aquatic > Marine > Epipelagic | place: Germany:Helgoland, sampling site Kabeltonne... | reverse complement strand
TATAATTTCATTACCTATAATTTCTCTATCTGCTTCTATATTTTCAGAATATAATATAATATCAATATCATTTGATGGCGTACCCGTGTATTTTTGAATAGCTTTTCCACCTTTAAATAATATTATAACATTTTTTTCTTTTAAATATTTTGATAGATATCCTAAAATTAAAATAAATTTACACATAATAGTGTGTAAATCTTCTGGTAGAGGTGGCTCACCAAGGCTATAATAATTAAAAATACCCCCAACTATTGTACAAGGATCTTCAATGCTATCTAAATATTTTTTTACAGATGAAGGATTTCCGGTTAAAAAATTCCAATAATCAGATAACATATATGGTTCCTCAACGATTGCTTCTATTGCTTCTTCTTCTATTGCGTTTATTGCTTCTTCTTCTATTACATCTTCTTCTATTGCTTTTGCTTCTGCTTTTGCTTTTGCTTTTGCTTTTGTTTTTGCTTTTTTTATTTGAGATTTCGATAAAACAGTTTTATCTACAGTTTCATCTAAATCTTCCATAAATCTCTGAATGGAACGTTCCTTTGATTGTTTTTTTCTTACTGTTAAATTTGGTATAATATTTTCTTTCATAAAATTTAAAAAAGAGTTATTCTTTTTAACGAAATCTAAAGATTCCCAATCCTTTACAAATACATTATCTATATCATCAATCCCATTTATATTTAGATGAATACGAGTCAAAATATATTCAGGAATACTATGTTCAAAATGTGTGTGTAATTTTAATAATTCAAAAATAATTTCCTCTTGAATTCTATTATCAAATTGTTTAATAGAATCAAAAATAAGTGGTAAAGAATTTAAATCGACTTTTGTATTTAAGATTAACTTTAATAAATTAAAGAATTCTTCTTCGCTCATTTTATCAGATTCAATAAATTCATCTTTTTTATTAATTAAATATATTAAAAAATCTTGTTTAGGATCTTGGACATTCGTTGAATATTGTAGTTGATTAATAAATTCAGTTTTTTGATTACCCGATTTCTCTATAAGGTATTCAACAGTTATGTAAAAATCATCATCATTTAATATTTTCTTGTTTTCTAGAAGATAATGCAATATAGGTTTATTTACATTTTCTTGATTTTCTTCATATATAAATCCTTGTATAAAATTAAAACTATTATGATATTTATCTATTAATAATTTAATAAAAGTAAAATCTTGAAAAAATATTGCAAAGTGTATAATATTAAAATATAATCTATCTATTGATTTTAATTTATCTAATAATAATAAAAAGTTTCCCCAATGTTCCCCACCCTTATTATGAACAATATCTCTGATAATATTATAATGACCATCTGTTTTAAATATATTTATATTACATATATTTTCATTATATTCTTGCAACAATGTTATAATCTCCTTGGGATCTTTTCTATCGAAATATAATTCAAACACATCTGTAAATAATTTTATATCGTGTTTATAAACATAGTTGGGATCAGTTACTATTTTTTTAATCTCCGCTAACGTGCCTGATTCCTCTATTCCTGTATGCATACTTTCTTTTATTTCAATCATTTTATTAATACCAATAGACTGGTTCATGTTTTGTATTTTTGTAGTTAATCCTAATTCCGTTATAAGAAAATTTAAAAACGGATAAGACATTTTATTAATTGCGAACTTAATTATCGCACCTTCATGATTATCTGATATTTTTATTATTTTAATATTTAAGATTAATGTTTCTTTTAAAATATTAAAATATCTGGATTCATCTATGTTATCTATGTTATCTTTATAAGTTTTAAATTTTTTTTGGTAATCTGCTATAAAAAAGTGGTAGTCATTTATTTCTATAATATTTTCTTTAATTAATAACATTTTGTGTATTTCCTGTAGTTTAAAATATTCTTTGTAATATTTTATCGTTTGAGTTTCATTAAACTTTTTATTTATTATTTTTATTTTTCTTCTCAGATATTCTAATGGTGATATATTAGAATGTAAATATTGATATTTTTTGAAAATATCTAAATATTTCGCTACTATAATTGCAATCTTAGGATGATTATTTTCTCCAAGGGAGAAAATAAATAGTTTAATATCATCATTGAAAAAACGAACATGCTTTTCTATTGTTTTATCAAAAAAATGAAATGTGTTACTCATTTCTCGCGCCTTTACACTATCTGCAATAGTATCATCTGCTCGAAGTTTATTAAGGTTTGTCATCATTTTTTCAAAGATATCATAAATTTCTTCAGGAGTTTCATATTCTAGTATCGGCAATGTTTGCATTGGTTGTATTGCACCACCAATTGTATAATTAATTTTATACTTCATTTTATATATATATATATATATAAAATTACTTGTTAGAAAATATTGTTATTAGAAATATTCGCAAATCTACAACATCATTTCATAACCATATAATGGTCATATTTTTATATATTAAAAATAGTAAGTTTATGGTCATAAAAAGTGATTTTTTTAAAAGTTCAAGTTTTTTATTTTTAAAAAACGAAAATGAATTTGAAAATATCTGAATCCCCCCCTGGTTGGATTAAATTAAAAAAACTTAAATTACTAAAAACCATAGGTAATGAATTTTTATATTTTAAACGAAACCCTCCTTCATTATCAGACGATGAAGGAATAGATAATTTATCATCACTTAATTGTATTAATTTAAGTGGATTAAATAATATAGAAACAATAGGTAACAATTTTTTATATAATTGCCAATCTTTGATAAGTATTGATTTAAGTCAATTAAATAAGATAACATCAATTAAAGATTATTTTTTATATCATTGCAGTGCTTTAACAGAAATAAAATTAAGTCCCAAAATTAAAACAATAGGTAACGATTGTTTAATACAGTGCATTAAATTAAAAGAATTAGATTTAAGTGAACTAACTAATATAACAACATTAGGTAATAATTTTTTAGGAAATTGTTATTCTTTAAAAAACATAGATTTAAGTAAACTAACTAATATAACAACATTAGGTAATAATTTTTTATATAACTGCAGTGCTTTAGAAACTATAGATTTAAGTGAACTACCTAATATAACATCAATAGGCGATTATTTTTTATATAAATGCACTAATTTGAAATCAATTAAATATAACTCAAAAATTGGAAATATAATTAATAATGTCAAATATCCATATTTAAAAAATATTAATACCACAGTACAATGGGATATTCGAAATACAGTTCCAGCCCTTGGAAGAGTGGAACGAATATTGTAATAAATAAAATAAAAGATGAAATCAAATTGTTATTATATAATAATAGACATATGGTAAATATCCAAAAGATTACAGATAATACTAAGCCAGTAGGAGAAATATTACTAACATGAACGAATATATAAAAATTGAAAAATTAAAATCATAGTGACATAATATTATTTTAGCACTGGAATGGATAACTTATACTATTGAAAAATACGTGTATGCATACTATTGATTCCAACATGTTAGAAGATGATGCCACTTGCGCTGGTTCATTTCATAGTGAAATTCCAGATTGCTGGGAAAACAATACATTAAGACCTATTAAAAAACGTAGAGTACTCGCCGACACTGTTAATGGTAATCGTCGTCCATGTTGTATCGATCCAACTAAACTTTTTGAAGAATCTTTTGTTTGTAACAAAAGTTTAGAGAACCAGTTACACAAGATATTGAAATTAAAAAAAATAACAGACATTTCGTTTGTTAATATCAATATTAAGGACGTGAGGTTCTCAAAGAAGAAAAATAAGAATATTAACATTCTTGAGTACAATATTAGTGGTTATATTCACAATTGTAGATGCGAAAAGCATGTGAATGCGCCAAACGTGTATCATTGGTTATACCATGCGAATAAAAACCGTGGTACAGCGAATGTATCTTTTAAATCCTTAATAGAGATGCGCAATATAGATTACACATCTATTATCATGGGGTTTTTAACGCCACATGAAAGAGGTGACAATGTTAATTTACAGATTTTAGCAAAAAAGTTGATTGCTGAATCAAAAGATGTAAAGACAATATCACTAATTAAAAAAATGCGCAATACTGTTATCAGTAAGAGTATAAAATGCATGCATTTACAGTCAGGAAAAACACGATCCAGAATCCCATATGTGAAAAGTTATGATTGTTACTTTTCTTCATCGGCTGGTCTCGTGTACGGCATAGATATCAGACCGTATAATTGTTATGGATGTCCAAAATCTCATTATGATGTTGAACGAGGATATGACTATTACTTCCACTTAGATCATAATAGATCAAAGTTCTTAGATTGTTATGATCGCAATGTAGTATTTTGTATAAAAATAATCGAAAATAATTGCGAGTATGATTTTTATGACGAAGTAGGTTGGAATATGGAGTATGATTCTTACATTGGCGAATCGCTAGAAACATTAATGATGCGGCACCCATGGATTGCCTAAACAACGATGTTTAATTACAGTATTACCGTAACTAATTTATATATTACACCTTTTCACCAATAAGATTAAAAACTGTTTATTTATTACATGCTATTAAATAATAACTATTAAATAATTGAGATTTCTCCAGGCAAACCTGACAAATCCGAATACAGCATTATTTTATTATTAGAAGATTGAGTGATCTAAAGAAATATATAAATTTTGTTTTAACAACTCTTTAGTATATATATAAATGTCGAAATAAGAGATAATAAAATAGTGATAAATATCCAAAAGATAACCAATTCCAGTAGATATTACTAATAATAAAAAAAGAATTATATATTTTTTCCATGAAATAGATAATACATGTTGGCTCTCATCAATATATAATAATAAAATTATTATTATATATTTCAATAGTGACTCTAAGTCAAATAGGTATAGATGTATATACTCAATGGTGATATCCTGAAATCACTAATGTTCTCCAATAGAAGACATTTTCAAAGGCGTGTATTTTCCCTGGTAAAATGCAAGAATTGACATATAATCGGGATTAATCCCATAGCCTTTATGAGAAACTGCAGCGTACAAGGCATAACCAGAGAAAGGATCTAATACGGTGAACATCTCTTCGATAGAGCTCTTGTTGGATCGTCTAACCCACTCATCTATTATAGAGGGCTGGTGAAGCACTGATGCAACACTTTTAGAGAATTCTGTGTAACAGTTTCCACCAAAGAGACCATTTTCGTACTTCCCAGGAACAAGAATTGTGTGCATAATATCATCCCTAGGCAGACCAGTCGCCTTCTTTATCTGATCGCAGGTTTTGTCGGATGGATGACCATTTCCCCTTTGGTATATGACAGTGCTCAATCCTCTCCCGTCTGTAGTTTTTTCAAAGGCTGTACGAATTTCGAGGTTTCGATCCTTAAGATCACGAAGAACCTTCGATACGTTGATAATGCGTACATCTTTATCCGTAACATTGTGTTTAGGATCGACGACAACGAAATCAATTCCATGATTAAGAAGGAATAGGGTAAGAAAGTACGTGACATTTGGGAGATCACCATTCCTTCCTTTACTCTTGGCATCCCGATTGATAGGGAGAAAGCATGCAGCCATAACCCGGAGCTTTTGTAATTTGTCACCATCATTATAGAAGGAAACTATTTGCTCGGCGAGATTGGCTCCATCTGTGTCGAATATGCCAGGTACATCATCTGAAAAGTCATAAATGCTGCCTTGGAAAAGGACTGTAGCATTAATATAGGCAATCCCAGTGCAGTATCGTCCTCCCGGGTTGGTAAATGTCGTGCCATCTCTCAATCGCATTTGCGTAGATTGGCTATCTTCGTAGGAGTATACTAGTGATTCGATCACTTCCTTTACAGTGGTAAATGTCCTGCGATCTCTCAATTGCATTTGCGTATATGGGCTATCTTCGTTCACTTCCTTTACAGAAGGTGTTCCGGCATCACATTTCTCAGATGGTGGCGATTTAGCGCCACCGCCTGCGGCGAGGGCAGTAGATGACTCCAGTGGGTCAGGGGTAACAGGCTTCTGATGAAAGTCAGATGACTTAACATATTTGCCATCGTGAAATTCCAGGCCTCCTGCGAAGAGGACCTTGCCACTGTTTCGCAACTTGTCCATAGCAAGCTTGTGTGCCAAAAGATCATCTTCTAACATCTTTGACTCGCCCATCTTAGATGCAAAGGCTGCCTCCGCATCTGAAACTAATGTCTGTATAGCAGCTAATTTCTGCTGCTCTTCTGAAAGTAATGTCTGTATAGCAGCCAATTCCGCTTTGTTCTGTTTAATTTCGCGACACACGTACTCATAGCCTTGATAAGTTAATGCGTATGCATCAGTAGCTAATGTCTGTTCCTCGGTGGGTTCCTTGGTGGTCGCGTATTCTGCCATTGTGTTTTGTTCTTTAGTGAGTGTGTAAAAGAACCATATAATTAATATATACCTTATAAAGCATTTTTATTTTCAATTTTTTTTCATCTTATAAATCAACTAATTCTTTAATAATTTTAACAATTATATAATAATATAGATATGGTAAATATCCAAAAGATTACAGATAATACAACCGATTTTAGGATAAATATTACTAACATAAATACTGCTTTATTTTATGGATGAGAAAATAGTAAGATAAAGTTATTTTATATATATATATATATAGATTAAATGAAGTATAATATAAAATATACTATTGGCGGTGCCATTGCTACTACGAATACGCCAGTCCGCGGTAGAAAATACTTAACTTTGGGTGAATGGCGTATTTTGAATAATGAAAAAGTCGAAAGAGAATCTGCGAGTAAACTACAAGAAGAAGAACAATCCATAAGAGAAGCAAAAGAAGCGAAAGAAGCGGAAGAAGAAGCGGAAGAAGCAAAAAAAAGAAATATAGATATTGCAACCACTCCTGGTTTTGTGAGAAGGGTTCAGCTAGCGAAAATTGTCGTAATTGGAGCATCATCTTATAGCACACATGACAGTGATAGATGGTCAGAAATTGACGAGAATTATATTGGTATTGGGCACGATGATAGCAGCACTGGTGGGGCTGGTCCAATTCATTTATTTGGATGTTGGAATAATAATAATAATTATTGGAATGAAGTATTTAATTTTTTATTAACTATAAGAGATAATAATATGTTTACTGAAATCTATATAGACAGATTTACTATTCATCATATAGATCATAATATGTTATCTCTGTTATTTAGAAAAATTTATTCTTTAAAAATTAAACATATGTATATATATCATGTTGAGGATCATGGTAGTAACCAGTTACTTAGGTTGGAACTGGTTTCATCAACACTGCGGAAATATTTTTATTACCGTGGTGACCCGAAAAATATACTAAAAACTGGAGTAAGTGATATCGATGAAGGTGGTAACGCAAAACGAGAACTATTTTACAGCATGATTCGGCGGGAACATCCACTTGAATTGTAGACCAAGTTTCCAGATGTGATCACCATATTTGAAGCAATTCAAGTTGAGAATTCAGTCCCTAATATTCCAAAGGAGTTCGTTGCCAAAGGTTCGACTAAAAGTGCGAGAACAATATTTTCTAATAAATAATTTTATATATTAGTTTATGTATCAAAAAATTGAAAATATAATTTTATAAAAATAATATTAATAAATTAGTATTACACCGACAAGTTATGACAATGTTAGAACAACAAATAAAAAAATTATATTTGATATTAGGCAGCTGCTTGATTCTTTATCTTCCAGCATTCTATAAATATTTTTTAGGAACGCCACAAAATAGCATCGTATTCTTTATACATTCTCTATGTACGATCTTCATATCATGTACAATCTTCATACTACTCAAGCTTCTCGAAAACGAAGCAAGACCCCCATGTCTGTCTCGTAAACCGAGAAGCCGTGGGTCTAATTAGAGTTCAATGTTTTGGGATGGAGATAAATAGGCGATTTATCTCAAATTTAAGATCTTTATTTCATATATTCACATTTATAAAACTCTATATGTTCGTATGTAATAAATATATACTAGATTTAATATATATTAATTTTATCTTTTATAAATAGTAAGTTTATGATCGGAAGTTATAAAAAATTGAAAAATAAAATGTTTGACTATGGTATTAATATTTGTACCCTACTTTCATATAACACTTGAAAGTATGTCTACGATATTTGATTTAAACGTTAGTTTGAAGAAAGATGCGGAAGCTAAAGCTCGTTTAGAGAAAGATGCGGAAGCTAAAGCTAGTTTGAAGAGAGGCCCCGAAGAAAAGCTCTGGTTACACGGAGAACAGTACTCTACCTCTATTGATGATCTGTTTAAGAAGATTGAAAAGGGTTTAAAAGCACAAATGCGGTCTGCCTTGCTGTCTAGGAAGGCAGACTGTAAGAGTACTGAGAACCCTCGAGTTTGTACTGACTCTGCCTCTATTGATCTGTTTGTATGGTTGGAGAAGAATAAGGCTGAAAAGCTTTTAAACGCATATGGCATTGACGTATGGGCTGAAACCTCAATCGATGTGTTCAAACGTGTATTTCGTCTGCTTTATTATGCCAATCACGAAGATTCAACAAACATCAAAATCTTTTCGTTGATTGCTTTCCTAGAAAATGTTACGGACTACATGTGTCCTTGCGGTACACATTGTAGACGTCCAAATACAGATACAGAAGGCTTCTTCAATCGTCCGTCTACTTGTCCCTTAATCCATCCAACAAGTAATGGTGAACAACTAACAGGAACCAGAGTCGTCATGTATGGTGGCAGATCTGCATTTATATCTTATGAAGAAACCACGATAATACATGATACTACTCGAAAGATACAAGAAGTACAATCGTATTCTGCAACAGATGAAACTCAACTCACGAAATTATCGTCTGTAATACGCATATACTTACGCGAGAATTCATTTTCAGCTAGTTTGCCCGACATGATAAGTGATATCATCAACGAATGGCAGCTTATGTTCACTCACTCTCCGTGGGAATCTTATTTAAGACCAGTCGACTTCCAGATAATCAATATGGGGTTTTTAGACTGTGAATGCTTGTTTTTTATTCCTTATGTGGATTCTACTAAAAGTATTTCTGCGGACTCACTGTCAAAGTCACTACCTATAAAAGAATTTCTAATAAATTTGATTTCACTCGCGACGGCTATAAAATGTGCTATTGTTGAGCTCGATACTCGTAATCAAAAAGTTATCAATTGCAACATTGGAGAAACGAATTCTTGGTGGCTATTGATGCTACCCAACGGGCAGTGGGTCTGGAAGCATGCAAGATCTGACGGTTTGAGACGATTTGATGCTGACACGATACATCATCTGGGACATGATGCGTTCGAGCAGTTCAAAAAGTGGAATCTAGATCCAGGAAACTCTGAACGGCTCGCAGAACCTGGATCTACAGATATATATGGTATGGGTAAACAGCTTCTACAACTTCTCTGTAGCGCGTATGGGCTAAATCCCCCGCCTGAGCGCTTCTGCCCCGGTTATGGGAGATATACTCTTTTAGTAGATTTGTTACGCAGTGGCTGCCCCAAGAGCTGGGTCAGTTTTATTTCTTTTCTTTTGAATGAAATCCCAGAAGCTCGTCCGAATATAGAAGAGATTACTCGAATAATAGAGTTGTTAAAGTTGGAGGAGCGTGATGTTTTCAGAGAGCAACTAATAACACCTAATGATAGCGATAGTCCACAACGAACGGTTCTAGGTATCCAGCATTTGCTATCCCAAGTTCTAGATTATGTGTCATTTGGTGATAATTATTCTGAGACAATAAATATAATGCAAAATATTAAACTATTACGTGTGAGTGCTGATCTAGCCGCTATCGCGCGCCTCAATGAGGAGCGCGATGTTCTTAGACGTCTTGGTGTTCCTGAACCACTGATTGGCAATGGTGGGAATTTGTTATACGACTTGAAAATGGGACCTACGCAATCGCGTGAGGCACTACAAAAACTTCAAGACCCCCTCCAACCGCCCCGATCTTGGTACGAACTCCTCTTCGATAAACTATCCATATTTTTGTCCAGGTTGACGCATACATTATTCCAATCCGTTCAAGACTCCAACTTGGAATAGTTTCTCACATTTTTTCATAATTTATATTCAAAAACCATAAAAAGTCACTACACCCCTATAACCTTATATATAAAAAGTCACTACACCCATATTAACCTTAACACCCCTAAACCCCTAAACCCCATATATAAAAAGTCACTAAAAAATAATTTTATTTATTGATGACTTTTTATATATACTTTATTTGATAAAAAAAGTAGATTTTAATGCGAAATCGAAGAAACCTGCAACAAACTCTGGTCGAATTAGGGTTCAATATTTTGGGTGGTACGTGCCATCTTCGAAAGTACTGATAACAATAAGATCCACATTGTTATTATTTTTTTTCAATTATATAGGATATATAAAATTATATATCCTATAAAATCGGTCTTTTTACGGAGATAACATCCGTCTCCTCAAAATGCTTACCGCATTTTTTTGAGATTTATTGTGATCGATGTTTTTTCATAGTCTCTAGAATAGAAATAACATCAGAATTATCTTTCCATTCGCCCTCATAACAAGATCCATCTGGGAAAGTCATCTTACCATTACCTGATCTCATATTATTTTTCCATTCACCATCATAACAAGATCCGTCGGGATAATTCATTTTACCCCGACCTTCTACCATATCATTTTTCCATTGACCATCATACGTCTTTCCATCTCGGGATAGCTCTTTACCGTGGCCTGATTTATAGCCATCTACAAAGTTTCCATCATATGTAATTCCATCAGACCAGGTAGCCTTACCATGTCCGCTTGGTACGTCATGCATCCAATTGCCTTCATAAATATATCCATCGGAAGAAATTATCTTTCCATGGCCTTCTCGATGATCATTTACCCAGTTGCCTTCATAAATATATCCATCAGAAGAAATTATCTTTCCATGGCCTTCTCGACGATCATGTACCCAGTTGCCTTCATAACAAGATCCATCGGAATAAATCATTTTACCATTACCTGATAGCATATTATTTTGAAATTCACCGGCATAAACGGATGTATCTGCCCATGTATAAATACCACGCCCGTTCAGTATACCTTTCAATACTTCTCCACGATATTTATCCCCACTAGGAAATATTACACAAAGTTCGCCCGAGTGCTTAAAATAAAAATCTTCAAATGACATGATCAATGATATTTAAGTATAAATATATGTATATATATAACATACTTATTTTTTTTCAATTTTTTTATATAATTAACAATTTTCAGGACAGTATAATTTATAGTACTATATTCGTTACAACAATAGAATACATTTATTATAATATTTACTTTCTTACCAGATGTAGAGATCTGGATCCATGTTGTAAATTTAATATATAAATTTATTTGTTTAGTTGCTCTACATCTCACGCCTCTTGTCAATCTCTTTTATAATAATATTTAAGGTCTATATAAATCTATATAAATAATATATATATACCTTAATATGATATATATTTCAAAATAATTAATAATATATGTGTAAATGTCACTAAATGGCACCACCTTGTGATATTTTTAATTTATATTCGTTATGTTTAGAAACCATTTGTCTACCGCACTCGTGCTTCTGCTTCTGCTTCTGCTTCCTGCCACTCTCTTTCTCTCCTATCTCCTTCTTCGATTTCTTCTCTCTCTCTCCAATATCCTTCTTCCATCCACTCATGATACAATGCTTCGTCTTCTTCTTCGGATCTCTCTCTCCAACTCCAATAATGTGGGATTGCGGATGGTTCCTTACTACAATAATCACGACAAAACGGACATAAATTGTTCTTTCCTATTATTTTATCTAAACATTGTTTACATGTTTGATGTTTATTTTCGCATCCTGTTTCTACTATTTTTTTTTTATGTTCCATACAAATGGCACAATATTGTAAACCCAAATCTTCTTCACATACAGGACATTTTGTTATATCATCACTACAATCAAAACATAATTTATGGTTTGATTTACAGCCACAATTTGTAATCATATTCATGTTTTCGCAATGAGAACATTTTTTATAATGTTTGAGTTTCTTTTGGTGAGTTTTGATTTCATTTATTTTATTATAAATATGCTCGATTGAATCCGCCCAATAGAGTGAGTAATATTTCACTTTATCGCAGTCGTCTTTTGCATCATTAAATATTTCAAATAATGCTTGTCCTTTTTCTA
>Ga0115565_10003015_pt1 | contig 12257 bp, 13 predicted proteins | sample COGITO_mtgs_1105_FD_87199 | JGI IMG/M metagenome (GOLD analysis project Ga0115565, IMG submission 87199) | Pelagic marine microbial communities from North Sea - COGITO_mtgs_110530 | ecosystem: Environmental > Aquatic > Marine > Epipelagic | place: Germany:Helgoland, sampling site Kabeltonne... | reverse complement strand
TCAGAGATATACCCGCGATCTGGAGGGTTTGTGCCGCTTTCATTCGGTTCAAACTGAGCGTAATGGTGATTTTCTCGCGATGACAATGTCGTTGCAGAAGTATCGTTCGTGTGGCTCTCCAGCAGAGACTGACTGTTAATTAAGGCATCACTTATACAACGATAAAGCAAGTCATGAACGACTCTGCTTTGATGAAATCTCACTTCATGCTTTGCGGGATGCACATTAATGTCCAGTTGGTCAGGTGGCATCTGAATAAAAATCACAAACGCTGGAAATGTCTGTGCGTCTATCATGCCCTCAAAAGCTTGTCGAATCGCGTGCTGCACGACACGGTCTTTTATCATTCGACCGTTAATAAAACTGTACTGTAAATCGTTTGTTTTACGTCCCGCCCCAATTGCATTACACCAACCGCTTATGTCGATATCCTGAAAGTGACCATTTACTTCAATACTGCTATCAATAAAGACTTGACCACATATCTGACTGACTCGTCTGTGCACCAAACTGCGGTCAACACCTTGCAATTTGTGTATAACCTTGCCGTTATGTTTTAACGTAAATGCAACCTCTGGATGACTAAGTGCAATGCGCTTAAACACCTCTTCTATATGTTGAAACTCTGTTTTTTCTGCCTTCAAAAACTTTCGGCGTGCAGGGGTATTAAAGAACAAATCTAGGACTTCAACCGAACTGCCGTCTGGATGCGCAGCAGGATTAAGTTGAATCTGCATGTCTCGGCCTTCACAATGTGCCTGCCATGCCTGATCTTGTGCAAGGGGTTTGGAGGTTAGCACTAATCGACTGACAGAACTGATGCTGGCGAGAGCCTCGCCTCTAAAGCCTAAGCTGGTAATTGATTCTAAATCATCAATGTCTTTAATCTTGCTGGTAGCATGCCTGCTCAAAGCCAATGTCAGTTCATCTTTGATAATTCCTTTACCGTTATCACGAATGAGTATGCGCTTGTGGCCGCCATTTTCAATCTCGACCAAAATTTGCGTTGCGGCCGCGTCGATACTGTTTTCGACTAATTCTTTAATAACCGAAGCAGGACGCTCTACTACTTCACCAGCCGCTATCTGGTTTGCTAATCGGGCGGGCAAAATTTGAATCGACATACGCAACGAACTTCCTTTTGACATTTCTGGTAACAAAGTGGCTACCCTTAATTGGGGATAATCAAGACTTGGCCAATTCTCACCACATCCGAACGTAAACTATTCGCCTTTTTTATATCAGTCACAGTAACACTGTATCGTTGTGCCAATAGAGATAAGGATTCGCCACTTTGAACACGGTGTTTAACGGGCTCCATACTCATCCGCTTTGCCCACATGGTGCCTTCTGGAGGGTTTGCTTTGAAAAAACGTTTGATCGAGTCAAACATTGCTTTAGCAAGTCGCTCACGATATTCGCGCCAATTTAGGTTTTTTTCTTCTTCTGGATTTGAAATAAACCCTACTTCGACCAAAATAGACGGTGTCTCTGGTGCGGTAAGCACAGCCAAGCTAGCACTTTGAGGTGTTCGTTTGTGCATCCTAGTGACTTTTTTCATTTCGCGTATCACTTTATTACTGACGTCGTAGCTGGAGGCACGAGATAAATCCATCGACATATTAAAAATTGTCTCGGCAAAGTAGCGCTCTGTATCTCGGTCTTCAATCACATTGGCAGCAGAGCCTAAAAGCTCAGAGCTTCGCTCTGTTTGCTCTAACAAGCGACCCAACTCACTGTCTGCACGGCCTTTTGAAAGCACCCAAACGGAGCCGCCTCGTGGCTGCGGTGTGGTAAATGCATCTGCATGGATCGACACTAGCAGATCTGCATTAGCTTTGGTCGCAAAATCAGGTCGTTCATTTGGAGAAATATAATAATCGCCGGTACGCGTCATGACTGCCCGCATCCCGTTTTCTGCTTTAATTAACGCTTCGAGCATTTTGGCAATGCTCAGCGTAATCTTCTTTTCGTAAGTGCCAGCCGGGCCAATTGATCCTGGGTCAACACCGCCGTGCCCGGCATCAATTACGATCACAATGTCATCATCACGCTCAGGTGCAGCACTTGCCGATAAAACGGCTTGAGGTGCGGGATTGGGATCTTTTAAATCAATCACCACACGATGCCCAAAATCTGTATTAGGTTGGAGACTGAAAACGCGTGCGTCCACTTTTTTGCTTAGCTCTATCACCATTCTCATATCGTCATTGGATTTAGCTTTGCTATGTCGCATGCGTTTTAAAATAGTGCTGTTATTAACAAAATCAGAGAAATTTACACCGTCATTTGTTTGTAAAAAATCAATCACTAAACGGTCTGGATTTTTCAAACTAAAATACGAAAACTTAGCCTCTTGTGAAACGTCTAACACAATGCGAGTACTATCTACATCAGAGGTAATTCTAATGTCAGAAATGGTGCTTTTTGCTTGCGCGTGCGTGACTGCAAAAAAGCAGACAACTAACACCTTGATAGGCCATGATATCTGCCAACGGCATGTTGTGACTATCCGCACTAAAGCGCTGAGCAGCGCTAAGAAATGCGTTTGGCGATTTGATATTATATGACATAAGTACATAACGTTTGGAGGCATACCTTGACTTTAAGACGCTGGCTATTTTATTTTTATTAGGTTAGCAGTCTGCCACAAAGTTCAAAGAGACAACACCTGTAAAACACTAATAAGCGCCTTGTTTTCGCTCGAAAGATTGAATTCTCGGCCAGTTTCGGTAAATTTGATATCAATGTTCAAGTCTGGTTTGGGTAACAATCCAAACCCTTTGTCTGGCCATTCGATCAAGCAAAATGACCGGGCATGAAAATAATCTCGAATACCCATAAACTCTAACTCTTCGGGATCTGCAAGTCGGTACAAATCAAAATGAAACACTGTGTTACTATCGATTTCGTAAGGTTCTACAAGCGTGTATGTTGGACTTTTGACGCTGCCTGTGTGCCCTAAACCATGCAACAAGCCGCGACTGAAGGTTGTTTTCCCCGCGCCCAAATCGCCTCTTAAAAACACGGTTAGACCGCCCAATCCTATTAACAGTAATTGATCGGCTAACGCGACCGCTAATTTTTCGGTCGTTGATTCTTTGTTGCAATCAAACGCAACTGAAAATAGTGAAGTGTCTTGCATTTTCTTTCTTTGGCCCTTGAGTACTATTTAATCTTAGCCAGAAGTGCAGCGTATCTGGCAATTATGTGATGTCTTATTATGTGAATACCACGTGCTTAATTACTCGTTGATTAACGTTCGTAATGTATCAAATAGATCACTTGCCAACAGTCCACGCTGTCCGAACATTTCGGCTACAATATCACCCGCTTTAGCATGCAAAGATACAGCGTATTGGCACGCGAGTTGTTTGTCTATGTCTTGCGCCATCAATGATCCAATTACGCCGGCAAGGACATCGCCCATTCCTGCAGTCGCCATACCAGGATTGCCATGACGGCAAACCCATGAATGCGATTGATTATCGATAATCGTACCCGCTCCTTTTAATATGCAGGTCACGTTGTAGCGTTCAGCACACTGTCTGGCAAAATTAAAACGGTTGTTTTCGATCTCTTCAACAGATACGTTCACAAGCCGCGCGGCCTCTCCCGCATGAGGCGTAAACACGCAATCGGGTAAGGTAACAAACGACCCAGTGCTGGCCATCAGATTTAGCGCATCTGCATCAATAACGATCGGTTTTGGTGTTTTTTGAACGTATGCCAAGACTTTTTCGAATACATCATGACTCCACTCGTTGCGGCCCAAGCCCGGACCGATAACGATACATGTTGCCCACTCAAGGGCTTCGTCAAGGCCATCAGATATCACCATAAGTTCGGGGCGGCCTGAACAAACTTGCACGATTGAATCGGTATGCACAAAGGCTTTTACTAAACCGGTTCCGGTTCGCAATGCCGCTTCGGCACTAAGTCGTATAGCGCCGCTCATGCCACTATTTCCGCCTACACACAGCAGGCGCCCATAAGTGCCTTTGTGACTGTGCACGGGACGCGGAGCTAAGCCCTTAAAATGCTTGAAATCTAACGCAGTAGCATCACTTCTAGCAATCTCTGCAAACGCGTGGCCGATTCCCAAGTCTTCGACGATCAGACGCCCACAAGATTGCTTTCCGGCACCCGTAGTCAAGCCAAGTTTAGTACCAATAAACGTAACAGTGACGTCAGCTTGAATACAGCGTCCCAGAGACTCTCCGGTGTCGGCATCCAAACCACTTGGAATATCAACACTGAGCACAGGCTTGCCGGAGGTGTTAATAGCGTCGATGACGTCTGCAAACTCGTTTCGAATAATACCAACAATGCCGATGCCCAACAGCGCATCAATAACCAAATCACAACGTTGCAACATGCGCGGGTCAAACGCCTCTATCGAGCCGCCAGTGTTCAACCAAGCCTGTTGTGCTCGAAGCACATCACCTTGGACTTCTCGCGTCGGGTCTACTGCACACAAAATAACTCGTTTACCTGCGTTTACCGCATTAAGCGCTGTAATATAGCCATCACCTGCATTGTTGCCAACACCCACAAGTACCAGATAGGTTTCAGAATTAGGCATCAATGAAAGACAATTTTCAAAAACGGCTTTTCCTGCCCGCTGCATTAATTCAAACTTACTCAATCCAACACTTTCAGCGGCCTCTAGTTCCAAGTGTTTGACTTGGTCAGCGCGATAGAGTTTCTGTGTTAAACTAGCCGTGGTATTTTTCAGAAGCATGCAATATAAGTCCCTTATGTCAAACATAAATATGTCAAAGACAGATGTATCAAAAATAGATGACCTAGCGGCAAGCGCGTCAAAAACAGATACGCCTGTCACTCAATCGTCAAAAATCAGCTTACTAAATCTTGATCAGCTTGCCAACAATATCAAGGCTTGGGGAAAGGCGCTAGGATTTCAGCACATTGGTATCTGCGATATTGATCTCAGTCAACATGAGCAAGCTCTGCAAAATTGGCTGGATAAAGGATACCACGGAGATATGACTTTTTTTGAGCGTAATCAAGACAAGCGCCTAGCCCCACAAAAACTGCATCCAGAAACGGTGCGCATTATCAGCGTTAGCATGAACTATTTGCCGCCCGACGCGTCCTTTGCTAAGTCCTTAAAATCCTCTTCTAGCGCCTATATAAGTCGTTATGCATTAGGTCGTGATTATCACAAAGTTGTGCGCAAACGCTTAGGTCAACTAGCAGACAAAATCCAACAGCATACTGCTGAATTAGGTTTTCGTCCCTTCGTTGACTCTGCCCCTGTGCTCGAACATGCAATTGCCGAAAAAGCCGGAATAGGATGGACTGGTAAGCACTCACTTACACTGAATAAGGAGTCCGGCTCATGGTTCTTTTTGGGAGAATTATTCATTAATTTGCCATTGCCAACTGATCAAGCTGTCGAAGAGGCCTGTGGCACTTGTAATGCATGTATATCGATTTGCCCTACGCAGGCTATTGTAGAACCGTATGTTGTCGATGCGCGACGTTGTATTTCTTATCTGACCATTGAAAACAGCGGTCCAATACCCTTACAATTCAGAAAAGCGATAGGCAATAGGATATATGGCTGTGACGATTGTCAGCTCGTGTGTCCTTGGAATAAATATGCACAGACCACCGATGAGCGTGATTTTTTTGCTCGTCAAAAACTGCACCAAGCAAAATTAATTGATTTGTTTAATTGGTCACAACAAGAATTTTTGGACAACACACTAGGCTCACCTATTCGGCGAATTGGCTACGTAAAGTGGAAACGTAACATTGCTGTTGCCTTAGGCAATGCTTCTGATGAGATATCGGCCGGTGCAAACACTGCAATGCCTTCTATTATTGACATCCTAGAAAATGAGTTAGTGATTATCGAACAAGCCCTAATATTGGACGAACCTTCTGGGCCACAGCAGCAAAATGTTAAGCCGGCTGATGATATTAATCGGGCAGACCTCTGCATGTTACTCGAACACATACAATGGGCAATCAAAGAACAACAGCAAAAAAACAGATTAGGCCCAAACAGACAGACGCTTAGACTGGCGCGAAGCATTGAAAAAGGCACGCCGCAGCATGCCTAAATAAGGTGATATATTGAACCAAAGTATAAACGGCGTAACTGCACTACTAATGTTTATCTGTAATGCATCTTATTTATGATATTGAGCACTTTGCTTGTGCACGGCATCAACAAACACGCCCGCATTTTCGGGTGGCACGTCAAGATGAATACCATGCCCCAAATTAAATACATGCCCGCTACCTTGACCGAAACCGGCTAGAATATCACCGACCTCCTGCTCGATGCGATCAGGCGATGCGTATAATACAGACGGGTCCATATTGCCTTGCAACGCAACTTTGTCACCGACTCGTGCTTTCGCATCAGCTATGTCAATTGTCCAATCTAATCCTAGCGCGTCGCACCCCGTGGCCGCGATCGACTCTAACCACATACCACCGTTTTTAGTAAAAAGAGTGACTGGGATTTTTTGTCCATCATATTCACGCGTCAAACCTGCGACTATTTTTTCCATATATTGCAATGAAAACAATTTGTAATCGCGCGGGCTCAGAACGCCACCCCATGTGTCAAAAACCATAACAGATTGTGCCCCAGCCGCAATTTGTGCGTTTAAGTACGAAATCACAGAGTCGGCTACTTTGTCCAAAAGCAAGTGCAAGGTTTGTGGTTCAGCAAACGCCATCTTTTTGATTTTGGTGAACGCTTTGCTCGAACCGCCCTCAATCATATAAGTCGCTAACGTCCATGGGCTGCCAGAGAATCCGATCAGGGGCACGTCACCATTTAGGTTTTTACGAATGGTGCGCACAGCGTCCATTACATATTTGAGTTCTATTTCAGGGTCTGGATGAGGCAATTTTTTAACATCGGCTAGACTTAGAATTGGACGTTCAAACTTAGGTCCTTCGCCGGCTTCAAAATAGAGGCCGAGACCCATCGCATCAGGAATCGTCAATATATCTGAAAATAATATTGCGGCATCTAACTCAAAACGGCGCAAAGGCTGCAAAGTAACTTCACATGCTAATTCAGGATTAGTGCACAGTGCCATGAAGTCGCCAGCTTCTGCTCTAAGTGCCTTATATTCGGGTAAATACCTACCCGCTTGGCGCATCATCCATACTGGCGTGACATCAACGTCTTGTTTTGCCAGCGCTCGTAAATAGCGATCATTTTTTAATTTAGTCATGCTTTACTCAAATCTTGTTAAGGTTTGGCGACGGCCGTGGTTAAGGGTTAAGATGCCAAACAACATTGCGATGATGTTTTTCGAAACCACAGTGGCTTTAAATTCGGTGCGTAGGATACGCTATTTTTCGTTGATAATGCACCCTATGCTGAAAATCTACTCTTGGTGCCCTTTAATTCGTTTTCGTGTTTCGCTGATCAACCTTCCTGCAATCGAAAAGGATGGTGGCACTACGGGCAGATTATCAATATCAAAAAATGCTGCCTCGTGTATTTCTTTGCCGTCAACTTTGATCTCGCCACTGTCATATTCAGCCAAAAATGCACACATCAAAGAATGTGGGAACGGCCAGGGTTGACTGCCAAAGTATTCGACATTTTTAATTGCCACACCAACCTCTTCAAAAACCTCTCTGTGCACTGCTTGTTCTAATGTTTCACTACTTTCAACAAATCCCGCCAATGTCGAAAAAAAGCCTCTTTCTTTTTGTTGAGGTCCTTGTGCAAGCAAAATAGTGTGCTGGTGTCTTATCGCGACGATGATACAAGGAGAAACTCGAGGATAACAACGATGCTGGCATTGGTGGCAGTGCATTGCCATTTCCCAGTTGACTCTGTCCATCATGCTCCCGCAACGACCACAAAAACGATGGGTCCTCAAAAACAATGAATACTGCCATGCCAACGCAATCGTATGAAAATCCTCTGCTGGCATACTTATCAGTGCTTCGCGCATGCTAATTGAGCGTAATTCGGCATGTTCGATGATTTCTTTTTGGGTGTCGATCAAACGAAAATGACTGGTCTCATTATTTTTAAAATTAACTGCCTGATCCTGGTACGTAGCGAATGCATCGTGGCTAAACTCTAGTGCGACAGACTTACCAAGTGATAAATCAATGTCTATGGGCACAAGTAATCTGTCATTACTGAACACAAACGTATAAATTTGCTTGGAGATGAATTGTGGGGACATGTTGCCTTTATTTGTATGGTAAATGCACTGATTTAAAATATAACTCATTTTAAACAACTGTGCAGAGCAGAATTAGCTCATAATACTGCAACTAATCGCTTGTTTGCCCTATCTTTTATTGAAGCTAGGCGCAGCAATGATATACTGAGGCGGTAAAAATTAATGCAATAGGCAATAAACAGTGACGTTATCAGAACAAAATCAAGAAGTGCTTGCGAAGGCAAAAGCATTTTGTGACGAAAAAGGCGTGCGATTGACGCCATTGCGCTCACGCGTTTATGAAATTTTGTTACATCAAGAGAGTGCAATGGGTGCTTACGACTTGTTGGATATTTTGCGTGAAACAGAAGATAATGCAAAGCCTCCTACCGTTTACCGAGCATTGGATTTCTTTTTAGGTCTGGGCTTGGTGCACAAAGTAGAATCTACCAATGCATTTAAAGCATGTCATCACTTTGGCTGTACTCATCCTGTGCAATTCTTGATATGCGATGCATGCGGAGATGTCCAAGAAATACAGTCTGACGGCGTCAAAGAAAAATTAGAGGCAAAAGCGAAACAAAACAAGTTTCAAATAATCAGGCAGACAATCGAAGCACATGGCATATGTCATCGTTGCCAATAGATGGAGTACAACTTGGACGTTAAATTTATAAATCCGTTTATCATATCCTTGCAAAATGTCGTCGAGACTATGGCGATGATCCGACTGCAGACTCAAAAGCCGAAACGAAAATCGTCGGCATTGGCAATGGGTGATGTCAGTGGAATTATTGGCATGGTAGGGCCGCAAATCAAAGGTTCGATGGCAATCACCTTCGACACAGAATTAGCCCTAAACATGATGAAAAACATGTTGGGAGAAGAGGCAAAATCAATCAGTGAAGAGGTCCGTGACATGGTGGGTGAAATGACCAACATGATATGCGGTGGCGCCAAGAGTAGTTTGGCAGAGCAAGGCTACGAATTTGAGATGGCCGTCCCTGTCATCGTCTCTGGAGAGCATCACACTATTCAGCACAAAGTGGACGGACCAAAGATACTGCTAACGTTTGTTAGCGAACAAGGTAATGCATATTTAGAAATATGCTTTGACGAACAACAATAAAAATCAAGCTTTCGGCGCTGCTGTAAAATCAGTAGTAATGAGCAACTTGAACAATAATTAAAATTTTAAATAAAAGGAAATCACCATGAGACGCACTATTCTCGCAGCTGCGACCGCTTTGGCGTTCGTATCTACTGCAACAATCGCACAAGAAGCCCCGGCATATGAAAACTGGGTAGGTGGTTTTGCACAACATTACGCACCCGACCAAGATAAGCCAGAACCTCTCGGTTACCTCGCACCAGGCAAAACTCTCGGTGCAGAACTTGGTTTTCGCTTTGACCCGTCATGGGCAGTGCGCTTTGAACTTTCACGGATATTTTTAGACATGCAAGGACCAAATCGTCCTGGTTTTGGTGACGACGGTACTATGCTGGGCGCGGATGTTATGTACTTCTTAGAAGACGATAAACTATATTTGTTTGGCGGTTTGCGTGAGCAATCAATTGCTGATAGCTACCGCATGGCCTCTGCAGGTGTTGGTAAACACTGGGCAGCAAGTGACAACATCCGTGTTATCACCGAAATTGCTAAGTACTATGACTTTGGCCAAAGCCACAATGAGTATAGCTTAAAGTTAGGTGTAGCTTATATCTTCGGTCAAAACAACACGAGCGGCGCTGCACGCCCCGACTCAGATAATGACGGCGTTTATGATGCAGTCGATCGTTGTCCCGCATCCGCGGCAGGCGCAACAGTCGATGCGACAGGTTGCGACGTAGATTTAGACGGTGACGGTGTACTTAATAGCGTTGACCAGTGTCCAAATACGCCTGCTGGCACACGCGTTAGTGCTAACGGTTGCGCAATAAAAGATTCAGACGGTGACGGCGTTGTCGATTCTATGGATTCATGTCCGTCTACACCAGCAGGAACGGTTGTTAATGCCAAAGGCTGTGCAGCTAATCTTGATTTAGATGGCGACGGTGTGTTGGATAGTGTTGATAAGTGTTTAAACACGCCTATTACTGACAAAGTCGATGTCGATGGCTGTAGTTTGCTTGTAGAAAAGGAAGTATCTGTTGCCCTAAACGTATTGTTTGCAAACAACAGTAGTATTGTAGAAAACCCAGACGCCGCTAAAATATCTGCCTTTGCAGACTTTATGAAACGCTACGGTAACACTACTGCAGTCGTCGAAGGACATTCTTCAGCCGTAGGCGAGGCAGATTATAATCAGTTCCTATCTGAAAAACGTGCACAAGCAGTACGTCAGCTTTTGATCGACACTTATGGCATTGAAGCGAGCCGTTTAGAAGCCGTTGGTTATGGTGAGTCGCAGTTGAAAGACACAAGCGATACTGCCGAAGCTAACCGCATTAACCGTCGCATCGAAGTAAAAGTGACGGCTGTTATCAAAGAAACTGCAACCAAGTAACGAGTAACACTCGCGTGAGCCTTAAAACGATTCACGCAATCTTTATTACTGTCTAAGGGACCTGCGGTGCAGGTCCCTTTTTTGTCGATTAAAATTGAGTAAACACAAAAACGATGTTTTTTATCAACCCACATTTGCAGGCGCAGTCGTTTGATATAGGTGATTCTAAGCACAAATTATGGGTCGTAGATGATTTCATCGCTAACTTCCAATCCTTACTTGATTACAGCAACAAAACTGCATTTTTCAACCCTGTAGGCTATGATAAGACCTTATTCCCAGGCATTCGAGATAACATGCCGGTTCCATATTTTACGGCACTTGCACAGCTACTTGACTATCTATCTAAGCAACCCCGTGGTCAGCGATTTCAACAACATAACATTTTAAAATGCTGGCTATCCAAAGTTACCCTTAGGCCCGAAGAATTAGATCTGCGACAAACCATCCCTCACTTTGATTCTCTGTAGACTCAGGACACGGCTGCGGTGCATTACTTCAATAGTAATGATTTAGGTTCACACATCATCTACTAACAATGTTGCACTTTCTGCCATTCTTCTGGCACCACAACTGGGGGAAAATCCACGTCGCTTGCAGCTAAACGCGACTGACTTTTCATGTTTTCAGTCGCCGCATACCACGCGTAAAAATCCGTACTCAAGCTGGCCGCAACGCAAGAATTCATCAAACTCACGTTCTACATATTTGGGTAAGTACTTGCCTTGCTCGGCTAAGTTTGTAATGAACTCAGGGTAATAAAGGTCTACCAACTGATACAACAAGGTAGTTTCGGTGCGATGTCGTTTGTACTTTTGTTCTTGCTGTATTGCCAGCACATTCTTCATCCTTGAACAGTGGCATTCAAGGATGTCAAACAAACGCTTAGAAAGCGACTGAACAATCAAGCTGATTTTGGGATGTGTGACGATACCATTATATCTTGAATGACCGGTTATCGAGGGCATTGCAGTTATTTCTAACACAAACTCAACGGCAGGAAACTGCCCAGACTGTGTAAAAACTATTGATCACCTTTTGGTCTAAGCTGGTCATTCTTATGATCAATCAGTCTTAGTAAGCGCTCCAAGTTAATAGTCATTTCCAAACATGATCATTGAACTTTGCAGAAAATGCGTATGTATCACATACACTTGTCCTTCATGATATTCTAGTGTCTTAACACGAGGATCTATACGACCGTCACGTGGTGACTTTTCAGCAAGCGCTTGACCAGCAAAAACAGCGCAAAGTAAAACTAACGTAATTTTTTTAAAATAATTCATATCTATTTATCTCCAGTTGGTACTTCTGCATCTTTACGCCACTTCGTTGTTTGAAATCCGAGCGGGTTTTCAAACCGTTCTTCTTCTGTTCGTGGTTCAAGCGTGAATTGAAATGAAAGGGTAATTACCCAAGGTTCTATAATTTCGGCATCATTGCTTACAATGACTTTATCCACTCTGACAATCGCTGTATCGTCATCGAGGAAAACAACCGATTTTATATTCATTTTGACGATTATATTTTCACCGTATACCTGGTATGGGCTAGTTGGTAAGTTGGG